>Ga0209463_1001504_pt1 | contig 14155 bp, 14 predicted proteins | sample AgamicMgSfrz_FD_187169 | JGI IMG/M metagenome (GOLD analysis project Ga0209463, IMG submission 187169) | Agave microbial communities from Guanajuato, Mexico - Mg.Sf.rz (SPAdes) (version 2) | ecosystem: Host-associated > Plants > Phyllosphere > Phylloplane/Leaf | place: Guanajuato, Mexico... | reverse complement strand
CAATAACGGCGAGCGTATCGATGCAGATGATGTAATTATTACAGTCCCAACGTATGTGGCATCCGAACTGCTGCAACCTCATGTGGACACATCTGCGCTGGATGCGATTAATTACGTTTCGGTAGCCAATGTGGTACTTGCCTTTGAGAAAAAGGATATTGAACATGTATTTGATGGTTCAGGCTTCCTGGTTCCACGCAAGGAAGGCCGGAATATCACAGCCTGTACCTGGACATCAACCAAATGGCTGCACACCAGTCCGGATGACAAAGTGCTGCTGCGTTGTTACGTCGGCCGCTCCGGAGACGAACAAAACGTCGAACTTCCTGATGATGCGCTGACAGATCTGGTGCTCAAGGATCTGCGGGAAACCATGGGAGTGGAGGCTGTTCCGATTTTCTCGGAAATTACCCGTCTTCGCAAATCTATGCCGCAGTATCCCGTAGGTCATCTTCAGCATATTGCAGCACTTCGTGAGGAACTTGGCAGCAAGCTGCCAGGCGTTTATATTGCAGGTGCTGGTTATGAAGGAGTTGGATTGCCGGACTGTATCAAACAGGCAAAAGAAATGTCGCTTCAGGCGGTTCAAAAGCTGGCTGTGCACTAATACAGTCAACGTAAGGCTGCCTTTTCCGCAGAATGAATTCATTTTGCGGGAGAGGCAGCTTTTTTCTCATGCGATGAAACATCTGCCTTCATGCAGGTTATTTGTTTTCGAGTGAATTGAGTGATGGAAATCCAGGATATGCCTGATATAATGATAAAGGATTGCTGTAGAAGAAGAGGAGCTGCCTATGTATCCCCCAAGATCGAATCGAAGTAATCAAAAGAAAAAAGAAAAACGTGCACGCAGACGAATCATCTGGATGATTAATCTGTTTCTGATTGCTGCAATCGGAGGGGTAGGCATATATTACGCAGCAGGGGTGCAGAAACAGCAAGCGGAGCAGGGAACAAATGAAGCTGTAGTGAAAGAGCAACAACCTGAGAATCATGAGGATGCCAAAGGTGGGGATCAGCTGGATTCCCCTGAAGCAGAGTCAGATGCAGATCCGGATGTAGAACAAGATTCTTCGGAAGTAAACAGTCAGGAGTCCGGAACAGCTGAAGATGAGAGCGTTTCATCCGGCGTTGAAACACCAGGAACAGGCAGTAAGGAGTCTGCAAAGGGATCTGAACAAGGAGCAAAAGGAACGGAAACAGCCAAACCCTCGAATCCAAAGGGCAATGAAAGTTCGGGAGCCAAGACGCCGGTTCCACAGCCTACAGGTTCAGGGAAGAACGTAACCATTAATTTTGTTGGTGATATTCAGTTCTCTGGCAAAGTGGCCGAATTGCTGGATAAAAACGGCTACGATTATCCTTATGCGAAGCTTGGCAGTCTGTTCAAGAATGATGATCTGACCGTAGGCAACCTGGAGACACCCGTCACCCTGGGTGGATCGGCGGCTGAGAACAAATCATATGTTTACAAATCTTCGCCAAAAGCATTGGCAGCGATGGCCGCTGCCGGATTTGACGCTGTAAATCTGGCCAACAATCATATTTTGGATCAGGGTGTTGAAGGGCTTGTGGACACGCTAACCTATCTTCAGGAATATGGTATTGCCCATACTGGAGCGGGGATGAACAGGGATGAGGCTTATGCGCCTGCGTATCTGGAACGGAAGGGCATCAAGATTGCACTGCTTGGCTTCAGCCGGGTAGTGCCGGAAGCGACCTGGAAGGCAGAAGGGAATCGGGCTGGTGTTGCTGAAGCTTACAATTCCACTGGAGCGGTAAGCGCGATTCAAGAAGCTCGTCAGAAGGCGGATCTCGTTATCGTGGTATCGCATTGGGGAGAAGAACGTGTCAGTACACCCAATGATGATCAGACCAGACTGGCGCATGAGTTTGTGGATGCAGGGGCGGATCTCGTTATTGGTGGACATCCACACGTGCTGCAAGGAGTAGAGTATTACAAGGGCAAGTGGATCGCATACAGCACGGGCAATTTTATTTTTTCTAAATCAACGACGGAAGAAACCTGGAAAACAGCTGTTTTTCAGGCGGAATGCAGCGCGGAAGCGAAGTGCAGCATGAAAGTCATCCCATATGAGGCGGGACTCGGTCAGGCCATTCCAATGATAGGTGAAGCCAATAGGCTGTTATTGGAGCAGATGACCAGGCTCTCACCTGGCATTCGTTTTGACGCGAATGGAGTAGCCTCAACAAGCTGATTGATACAAGAATGATTACGTTAAGGAGTGGAAATACATGAGTAACCCATGTGTAGCACACCGTGGATTTTCTTCCACAGCACCTGAGAATACAATGGCAGCTTTTCAGCTGGCCATGGAGCAGCCATATGTTACGTGGATCGAACTGGATGTGCAATTGTCCCGTGACGGCGTGCCTGTAGTCATCCATGACTTCTCATTCAATCGGACGACGAGTGGAGAAGGACTTGTACGTGAAACGAACTGGTCTGATATCCAGAAGCTGGATGCAGGGAGCTGGAAGTCCAAGGAATATGCCGGGGAGCGCGTACCGGCTCTGAGCGAAGTGTTGGACAGCTGCAAGGGTAAGGTACGTTTGAACATTGAGCTGAAAACACAAGGAAACATGTATCCCGGCTTGCCCGCAGCCGTTATTGAGGAAGTGCGAAAAAGAAATATGCAAGATGAAGTTGTCTTCACTTCATTCGAACCTGCTGCGCTCGCTGAATCCAAAAAACTCGCACCTGAAATCACTACAGGTCTCATCATTGATGCTCGCCCAGGAGATCTGTTAGCCAGACTCCGTCAATTGGAGTGCGGGTTTCTGTCGATCGGTTACACCAATGTGGACAAATCGCTCATGCGGGAAATGAAGAACGATGGCATTCAGGTGATGGCCTGGACCATAGATGACAAGGTCATTATGAAGCGCCTCGCTGCAATTGATCCCGAGCTCATGCTATGCACGAATCGTCCGGACGCTTGGAATGAGGCATTGCAAAAATCGAGCAACCGGGCATAAAGGTTAGGGTTTCATTTCGCTAATTAATCCAATAAAGGTGGTCGTATTCCGATGCTCTCAACGATTCGTAACGTATACTGTGTAGGACGTAATTATAAACTTCATGCGGAGGAGCTGGGTAACGCGGTTCCGGATGAACCAATGATCTTCATGAAGCCTTCGCATGCGGTTGTACCATTAAACGGAGAGGCGATTGAACTGCCTGCTTCCCAAGGGGAAGTTCACTATGAAGCTGAACTGGTCATTCGAGTCGGCCGGAGTTATGAACCAGGGGTTGCTGTGAAGGATTTGATCGACTCGTATGCATTTGGCATCGATTTTACGTTACGTGATGTGCAGTCGGTAATCAAGAAAAAAGGCCACCCCTGGACTGCGGCCAAAGGATTTAAAAATTCCGCACCTGTAAGTGGTTTTCAGGCCTTTTCCGGTACGGAAGCCTTGCTTGAAAAAGACTTTACGCTGACCAAAAATGGTGTTGAAGTGCAGCGAGGCAACATTCGCAACATGATTTTTGACCTTCAACACATTATTGATTATGTAGGACATCACTATGGTCTTGGCGCAGGCGATGTCATCTTCACCGGGACACCGGAGGGCGTGGGACCAACCGTAGAGGGAGATGTGCTTGAACTTTCCTGGGATGGTCAATCCGTTGGGAAATGTACCATTGCAGCAGCGAAATAATCCTGTTAAGTTCCGTATCAATTACACATTCATGCATTTAGGGGCGGGAAACCGCTCCTTTTTGACGTGGTCATAGAATAACAGAAAATAAATGAACACACATCTGTATGAAATTATGCCCATTCATAAGAGGTGCGGGCACTCTCCAATACGATTTCTTCCAGTTCCGCTTGTTGTGCCTCATATTGTTCTGCGGTGATACTTCCGCTTGCCAGGCGATCATCCAGCTGCTGACTGAGTTGATTGACCTGCAAAGCCACGACCTGACTGAAATCTCCATCATTCTCTTCAGCAATGGTTTTAAGCGATTTGCCTGCATACAGATCCTGATACAGATCTTCCTCGGAGGAGTGGTTTAGTGCACTGAGCAGCTCATCCTTGCTATCATCTTTGGCGTTTATATTTACGATAGACCACTCTGTTAAGGGGATCGGCGAAATGGCTGATTTGCTCCAAGCGGTTCCTGCAAAGGACATGGTTACCATCATCGTTCCCACAAACATTACACGTTTTATATTCATTCTTGTTATCCTCGTTTCTGTATTTAAAGTACGAAGGGTATCGTAGCTTAATCTTGATGTTTTGATCTGAGATAAGTTTAACCGACGAAGCTGAAGTGAAACTTAAATTGCAATAAATAAATCCTAACAGGTAAAAGAGAATAAATAAAATATAAATCACACTTGACAGGTTGGGTTAGTTGGTTATATGATGATCTCAATTATTTTAACACTCATTAAATGAACAGTGAAATAAATTTGAATACGGATGCGAGCTGATTGGACCACCAAAGGCTCCCGGGACTACTCCATATGGAATGTCTTCGGGAGCCTTTTTGCGTACTGGCTAATGTTTCGGTTGGATAGGAGGAAATGAAATGAATGAGAGAGATTGGGATGCGTTGGAGAAAACGGATTGGCTGTTTCGCAAAATGGTCAGACGATTCGTTAAGGAGCGGGATCGCATAACGGTGGAAGGCATTAGCCTGCCGGGTATGCTTATCCTGCACAAAATCATTCGTGAAGGGGAGCAGCGGCTCGGGGATTTGGCCGAACAATTGGACTTCACTTCCGGTGCCATTACTGCTCTGACTGACAAGCTTGAGAAAAAGGGATTTACGATCCGCAGACGCAAGGAAGACGATCGTCGTACAGTACTGCTCGACATTACCGCCAAAGGTCGGGAGATGTATGCCCGCAATAGCAATATCGGTGCCCGATGTATCACGCTTCTGTTTGAGGGATTTACCGCCTCGGAGTTAGAACAGCAAAGCGAGTTTTATGAGCGGGTGATTGCGAATCTGGAAGGATTCTCGAATACGCTGCTGGAACTCGCGGAGAGCAACACGAGAGACGAGAGAGATTCGTCCGCGGACAATGACCTTGAACAGAAGCAGAAGCAGAAGGGGAATTCCGGAAAGAACAACTATCTCAGTTATTAATACTTGAACTGAAGTGAATGGAAAAAACACAATCCAGGGGAGAGATGAGAAAGATGGGACACTCAACAATTTATCCAACGGGAGCAACGCTGTATAATCCGGAAAAAGCTTGGGGTGGTTACACCGTGTATCAGGCAGGTGAAGAAGGCGTTGTATTAATTGACATGAACGGTAAGGAAGTTCACCTGTGGAAAGGTCTGCTCGGATTTCCGGCCAAGATTTTCCCAGGCGGTTATGTGCTGGGAAGCACGGGCAGAAGAGACCCGAAGTTCGGTATTCAGGATAATGTGGATCTGGTTCAGGTGGATTGGGATGGTAACATCGTATGGAAATACAATAGCTATGAACATATTGAAGATCCGGGGTACGAACCATTGTGGTACGCCCGTCAGCACCATGATTATCAGCGTGAGGGCAATCCCGTAGGTTATTATGCACCTGGCCTTGCTCCGAAAACGCAGGGTGGCAAGACATTGATCCTGGCGCACAAAAACATAAGCAATCCGCAAATTTCGGATAAACCTTTGCTCGATGATGCCATTATTGAAGTGGATTGGGAAGGGAATGTGCTGTGGGAATGGCTTCCGAACGAGCATTTTGAAGAACTGGGCTTTGACGAGGCGGCACGCAATGTGTTGTATCGTGACCCGAACACGCGTTCATTTGGTCACCTGGGTGGGGGTGTAGGGGATTGGCTGCATATTAACTCGGCTTCCTATGTTGGCCCCAACCGGTTCTATGAAGCGGGAGACGAGCGATTTAACCCGGATAACATCATATGGGATGCCAGAGAAGCCAACATTATTGCTATAACGGACAGACAGAGCGGCAAGATTGTATGGAAACTGGGCCCGGATTATACCTCTCCCGAAGCGAAGCATATCGGCACCATTATCGGACAGCATCATGCACATATCATTCCTCAAGGTCTGCCGGGCGAGGGCAATCTGCTGGTGTTTGATAATGGAGGATGGGCAGGTTATGGTCTTCCGAACCCGGCTTCTCCATACGGCTTGAAACATGCTGTTCGTGATCACTCGCGCGTGCTTGAGATTGACCCGTTGACGCTGGAGATTGTATGGCAATATACCTCTGCTGAAGCAGGATTTTCGGTACCAACTGATTCGTATAAATTCTACAGTCCATATATTAGCTCAGCCCAGCGCTTGCCTAACGGTAACACTTTGATCACCGAAGGGTCCAATGGCAGATTGTTTGAGGTTACAGCAGAACACGAGTTGGTGTGGGAGTATATTTCTCCATACAAAGATGGACGTAATACCAATATGGTATACCGTTCGTATCGTGTTCCGTATCAATGGGTTCCTCAATTGGAGAAGCCGGAAGAGGTGGCAATTGAAGCCATTGATGTATCTGCCTACAGAGTGCCGGGAGCAGCACCCAAAGGCTCTGACTCGGTAGTCAGTGTGGAGACAACACTCCCGTTTGTTGAAGGTGCAGCTTGCGTAGCGACATCGGATGAGGGGAAACAGGGCAGTTAACGGTTGCGAGCGATAAATTGAACGAACGGGGTGCATGTTGTGAAAAAAACAGCCATTTTAAAGGGAGCATTGATATTGCTCCTCTCCATAACTTTTATAATCTCCGGATGTTCTTCAAACGGAACAGTATCCGAAGCGAAAGGCGGCTCCGCAAGTGGTGCCGCCAAGGTAAAGATCCGCATAGCGGATACAAGCACCAACCCGACGTTTAGGGTAGCCATTGCCAAAGGTTTTTTTGAAAGCCAGGGCATTGATGCAGAAAGTATTACGTTTGGTTCTCCGGCAGAAGGCGTAAATGCGCTGTTTATCAAGCAGGTGGACATTGCCTATGGTGCTGACTTCCCAGTGTTGAATGCTCTGGCCAAAGGGGATTATTCCATCATCGCATCTGCTGGTCAGACGACGGATGAAGCAGCAGCTGCATGGAAGCTGTATGCCAAGGACGAGATCCAGACGGGTGCCGACTTGAAGGGCAAGAGCGTAAGCTTTATTCGCGGTACGTTTATCCCGTATCTGTGGGATGAGTATTTGAAGGATCAGGGGCTGGCGCTTGGTGATGTGAAGCAGATTGGGCAAGGGGCCTTTGACGAATCCTACATTGCTTTGAAGCAGGGAGAATTGGACGCCACCTGGGTCATCGGCTCAGCATTAACCGATAAGTTCGATACGCTCGAAGGCGTGCACCAGCTGACAGATATGTCCCAGACTCCAGTAAGGCTTGGCATGGGACTGGTCGCAAGCAATGAGTTCATTGAGGCTAATCCGGAAACGATAAAGGGTTTTCTTGTAGCTCTCGATGAAGCTTCGACTTATGCCCAAGCTCATCCCGATGAGGTAGCGGATCTGATGTATAAGGAGACGAAACAACCGAAGGAAGCTACATTGAAGGATCTTCCCATCAATCCGTGGGTGGTTGGATTTACCCAGGAGGCTTATGAAAGTTTGGCGGGACAGAAGCAATACATGGTGGATAACGGAATCATTGAGCAGGATTTTGATCTCAAAGGCAAGTTAAACCTCGAACTTCTGAAGCAGGCATTGCCCGATAAAGTAACATATACCGAATAATCTAAAACGTACTGGAGGTGTCCTTATGTCCTTACCCGCAGATCGTCACACGATTCATATTGAACAGCTTCGAAAAACCTACAACGCTCCCACAAATGGAGAAGTACATTACATTATCAAGGATGTTGATCTGGTGATCAAAGGCGGCGAATTCTTCGTTCTGCTTGGTCCCAGCGGATGCGGAAAGTCAACGTTACTTAACATGATCGCGGGCTTTATCTCCAAGTCGGGCGGGCAGCTTAAAGTGAATAACAAGGAGATCGACAGACCTGGTAGGGATCGTGCTATGGTGTTCCAACAGGCGGATTCTTCTCTCTTTCCGTGGCTTACCGTAAGGGAAAATGTTGAATTTGGGCTTCGGATGTCCAAGGTGTCCAAATCTGAACGCCGTACGATTTCGGACCGATACATTCAGCTCGTGGGATTGGGAGGACATGAAGGGAAATATCCAAAGGAGCTGTCGGGAGGCATGAAGCAGCGGGTCCAGCTGGCACGGGTGTTAGCCAATGACTCGGCGATTCTGCTCATGGATGAACCTTTCGGTGCGCTGGACGCCATGACTCGAAGAGTCATGCAGAAGGAACTGGTGAATATCTGGAGGGAAACGCATAAGACCGTTATTTTTGTCACCCATGACATCCAGGAGGCTTTGTTGCTGGGTGAACGGATCGGGATCATGTCGGTGGGTCCTTCGTCGAATATAACGGATATTTACCATAACGTTCAGTCTTATCCGAGAAATATTGCATCGGCTGAATTTAACTCCCTGTACGATCAGATTCAAAGCCATTTTGAAGAATAATTGAGGTGATCTGGACCATGAAATGGTTGGAGAAAAAATGGGTGTCTGTACCGCTGTTATGGGTTACAGTCATTCTGATATGGCAGCTTGGTGCATTGCTCTATGGGCCGGACGTAATTCCTGGACCATGGGAGACTGTGCAGGGTGCTCGCGAATTAATTGCGGATGGCACGCTCATGCAGTATATCGGGATCAGCTTCACACGTGTACTGGCCGGATGGGTACTGGGAAGTGTCATTGCCATTCCGGTAGGACTTCTTATTGGTAAGGTTCACATCATTCGGCTGTTTGCCGAACCCTTCCTTAATTTTATTCGATTTATACCGCCCATTGCTTTTATTACCTTATTCCTGGTCTGGTTCGGCATTGGGGAACAGTCCAAGATTGCACTGATCATGTATGCGACATTCTTCATTGTTGTGCTGAATACACTGACGGGAGTTTTGTCCATTGAAGAGGATAAGATTCGTTCAGCCCGCAGTATGGGAGCGAATGAGTGGCAGATTTTGCTGCATGTTGTTGTCCCTGCGACGACCCCATACATTTTCACAGGTATTCGTTTGGCGATGGGGACTTCCTACATGGCCATTATCGGCGCAGAGATGATTGCCTCTAATGAAGGCGTGGGTTATCTGATCTGGAATTCGCGGCTGTTTTTCCGGACGGACTGGATTTTTGTTGGCCTAATCTCCTTGGGATTCATGGGTTTTCTCACGGATCGCTTGTTCAACTGGTTTGGTCGCCGTGTGTTGTATCGGTATGGCGTCATCGGCGGGGTCAAGCGAGGCTGACACTGTACGGGAGCGGACAACGTGATGCTTATTGCAAAAGGCAGCTTTTGCTCGTTTATATTTCATCCAGCAAACCTGGTTCGCAGCTTTCCAAGCTGCTGAATCAGGTTTTTGCCATGCCTGCAACGGGAGTTTCGGCATAAGGCTCAAACCGTGGTATAATTGAATTTCAAAAATATAATAAACGTCATGTGGACCATAGATGCTGCCACATGCAGGAGAGATTATGGACTGGATTATCGGCGCCGTATGCGCTTTTATTGTGGCGGGTGCAGCCTACGCGAAGAAGTCGCTAACCCTGTCTGGTTGCCTGGCAGCTGTGTTGATGGGTACGATCTATTACGGGGCAGGCAATCTGTTTTGGTTTGGCACACTGTTGTTGTTTTTCATCACTTCAACGCTGTTGTCCAAATATCGCAAGGAACGCAAGCGGGAGCTTGAGAAATCGTATGCCAAGACAGGCAATCGGGATGCTGGGCAAGTGTTTGCCAATGGCGGGATGGGCATGATTCTATGTTTGGGATACTGGATCGTTCCACACCCGGCCTGGATCTATGCTTTCATTGGTGTAATGGCAACCGTAACATCTGATACGTGGGCAACCGAACTCGGCAGCCTAAGCCGCAAGCCGCCACGTTCCGTGGTGACTTGGAAGGTACTGACCCCAGGCGCCTCGGGTGGCGTGTCCTTACTTGGGACAACAGCGGCGGCAGTAGGCGGAGCATTAATTGGGGCAGGGGCATTTTTCTTTTCTTGGATCGCAGACTTTGAGACATTGGGACTTCTGAGCTGGACGTGTGTTGGTCTTGTAGGTGGACTGGCTGGAGCATTTGCCGACTCCTACCTGGGAGCAACAGTGCAGCTGATGTATCGCTGCACCGAATGCGGCCGTGAAGTTGAGGTTAGTGAACACTGTGGACACAAGACGGTCCGCGCACGGGGCTGGACATGGATGAGCAACGATCTGGTCAATGTGCTGAGTTCGGTGATCGGAGGATGTCTGGCTATCGGTTTGGGTAACATTTTGGCGCTGTAGGGAGGGAGTGCAAGTGAGCACTGTTCAGGGAGACAAGTCGGAGGCTATTTTGGATGCAGCTTATGGTATTTTTGGATCAAAAGGATTTTATGAGACGAAAATGTCCGATATTGCTGAGGAAGCTGGCATTGCAAAAGGCACCATTTACTTATATTTCAAAAGCAAGGAACAACTATTCGTCGCCGTTTCCAAGCGGGACTGTAACAGTTTTATCAGCAGGCTTGATTATGCACTGAAATCGCAGGAGAACACAGGTGACAAGCTTGGCGCTATTGCCAAGACGCACCTGACTTATTATTACGAGCGGCGCAATCATACGAAGCTGTTTTTTATGGCACCCAACAACGATCCGGATCTGATGAAATTCATGAAGGCTTTTATGAATGAGTACATGAGCATGGTATGTGAGGTGCTGAAAAGTGCAAGCGTACCTGAGCCTGTGCTTCTGGCGGAAGCCTATATCGGGATTTTGGATCGATTGAAGATGGATATCATGCTGAATCCGGAGTTCAATGAGGAAGATCTGAATAAACGAATTGCTTTTGCAGCGGCCCTGTTTCTGGATGGGTGTCGTTCCTTTTTACAAGTATAAATATTATCAGGTACAAGGAATCAAGAGACTGTTGAATCTCAATTTACAGAGAAGTGGGTAACGAGCAATGAACATAATGACGGTAGAGCAAATTTCAAAAAGCTATGGCGAAAAAATATTGTTCAAGGACGCCTCGTTTGGCATGGGGGATCAGGACAAGATCGGCGTCGTTGGCGTAAACGGAACGGGAAAGTCCACGTTTCTGCGTGTTATTGCAGGTATGGAACCGGCTGATGAAGGGCAGATTGCCATCGGTAATGATGTACGTATTCAGTTTTTGGCACAGAATCCGGAGTTTAATCCTGATAATACCGTGCTGCAGCAAGTATTCGAGGGCGACGGCCCAGAGATGAAAACAGTGCGTGAATATACGGAGACGATGGAATTGTTGGAATTGAATCCATCCGATCCTGCCTTGCAAGAGCGGTTATTGCGTCTAAACCAGCAGATGGAGCAGCTTCAGATCTGGCAGATGGAAAGTGAAGCCAAGAGCATTCTGTCCAAACTGGGTATCCGTCAATTTGACGCGCTAATGGGAACATTGTCCGGTGGACAACGCAAGAGGGTGGCTTTAGCGTCTGCACTAATTCATCCCTGCGAGCTTCTCATTCTGGATGAGCCTACGAACCATATCGATAATGATTCCGTCGTTTGGCTGGAGCAATATCTGCAAAAACGTCGCGGTGCGCTCCTCATGATTACGCATGATCGCTACTTCCTGGATCGTGTGGCGAATGTCATGCTGGAGCTGGACCATGGACGTCTGTTCCGTTATGAAGCAAACTACACCCGCTTCCTTGAACTCAAGGCAGAGCGGGAAGAGCGCGAATCAGCCTCCGAGCAAAAACGGCAAAATCTGCTCCGTACAGAGCTTGCTTGGATTCGTCGCGGAGCCAAGGCACGGACCACGAAGCAAAAAGCGAGGATTGACCGTTTCGAACAGCTTAAGGATCAGCAGGGTCCTAATCGCTCTGGTTCATTGGAGGTTTCGGTAGGCTCTACTCGTTTGGGCAAGAAGATTCTGGAGATTGAACACTTGTCCAAATCCGCAGGTGATCGCAAATTAATCGAGGACCTGAACTATATAGCCGTACCTGGTGACCGGGTAGGTATCGTTGGTCCGAATGGCAGTGGTAAATCAACTCTGCTGCAGCTGATATCAGGCAAATTGGAACCGGATGCTGGAGAAGTCGTTCTCGGTCCAACCGTTAATTTGGGCTATTTCACGCAAGAGCATCAGGAGATGAACGAATCTCTGCGTGTCATTGAATATATCAAGGAAGTGGCCGAGAATGTACGGACGGCGGATGGGTCCCTGATCACGGCAGCCCAGATGCTGGAGCGGTTTCTCTTCACTCCTGCGTCGCAGTGGACGCCAATCTCCCGGCTGTCAGGTGGAGAGAAACGTCGTCTATACTTGCTGCGTGTACTGATGGCTGCGCCCAATGTATTGCTGCTGGATGAGCCAACCAACGATCTGGATATTCAGACGCTTGCCGTACTCGAAGATTACCTGGATGACTTCCCGGGTGTTGTTTTCGTTGTCTCCCATGATCGCTATTTCCTGGATCGTACAGTGGATAAAGTGCTGGCCTTTGAAGGCAATGGAGCCATCCGGGTACATGTAGGCGACTACAGTGAGTACGCGGAATGGATGCTGAAGAATGCACCGGCAGCTGCTCAGGTGGGTGATACCGGCTCAGCTCCGAAGAAGGCTGGAACGGATGAGGTTAAGCCTGCAGCGTCTACGGCCAAGCCGAAGCTAAAGTTCAGCTTCAAGGAACAACGGGAGTATGATCAGATCGACGAGAATATTGAGAAAGCGGAGGCCAACCTTGCGCGGATTAATACGGCGATGGAGGAATCCTTCAGTGATTCAGCCCGATTGCAGGAGCTCATGGCAGAGCAGGCTGAAGCCGAGCGTCATCTGGATGAACTGATGGAACGTTGGACGTTCCTGAATGAGCTTGCAGAGCAGATTGAGAATAGTAAATCCTAATCGCAAAGTACAAATCGTCATCTTTTAAAATGGGGCTTAACGCCTTGTTTTGAAGGATGGCGTTTTTTTATATGAAACGTTAGCCATATCCATTACGTTGTAATGGGTAAGGAAATAATTCCAGTGAAAGGAGAGAACACCACATTTATGTATAAAGAATTGAATGAACAACTGGCTGTGCTCAAGGAAAAGGGGAGAATTTACGAGAAATGGAACAATCGCCTGGAGAAATTGAACCAGGAAGAAGCCGAGTGGCAAGCGAAAGTGCAGCGGCGCCTGGAGCATCTCCAGAAGGAGCAGAATGATGTGGACCGGCTAAATGGCATGACCTTATCGGCATTTTTCTATAACTTGATCGGCAAAAAGCAGGAACGGCTGGAGAAGGAAGAACTGGAGCTCATGGAGAGTAAGGCTGAGTACGATACAGCTTGCCAGATGTTAAAAGACATTCATGAGCAGCGGAAAGAAGTGCAGCGTGAACTGGATGAGCAGTGTAAATATCGCTTCTGGGAGAATGATTACAAGGTGTTGTGGGGTAGAAAGGAAAATCAATTGCTGGCGAACCATGATGAACTTAGGCAATTGGCTGAGGATCTGGAGCATTTACGCGGAGAAATGAAGGAGCTCAAGGAGGCAGACCGTGAAGGTGAACGTCTGCTCAGTGCACTTGACCGTGCCGGGGATGCGCTCAAGTCTGCGGGAAATTGGGGAGTATACGACATGATGGGCGGAGGCATGATATCCACTCATATCAAACGCGGCCGCATGGATGACGCTCAGTCTGCCTTAACTGAAGCGGGAAGACACCTGAAACGATTCCAGAAGGAGCTCGAAGATGTAAAAATGGCTGTGCATGCAGACCTGGAGCTTGGAGGCTTGTTATCCTTTGCAGATTACTTCTTCGACAATCTCTTCGTGGACTGGATGGTGCAAGACAAAATCCGGAAAGCCGAATCCCAAGTGGAGGATGGCCGTCTTACCGTCCGTCGTACATTGCATGTTTTAAAAAATGAAATTCGTAATCATGAGAGGAAAGTAACACAAATCGAACAGCAATATCGTCAGTATGTGGAGCAGGCTGACTAGGGTGGATGTCCGATTAGGAGAAAAGGATAGGAAAAAAAAGATGCCAGGCAGCGATGTTAGCTGTTACTGGCATCTTTTTTTATACGTGAAGTATGCAGAGGTAGATTACTTGGTTGTGATGTAAGAAGCGAGCAGTCTGGCCGTATTCAAAACG
>Ga0209463_1001503_pt1 | contig 14164 bp, 21 predicted proteins | sample AgamicMgSfrz_FD_187169 | JGI IMG/M metagenome (GOLD analysis project Ga0209463, IMG submission 187169) | Agave microbial communities from Guanajuato, Mexico - Mg.Sf.rz (SPAdes) (version 2) | ecosystem: Host-associated > Plants > Phyllosphere > Phylloplane/Leaf | place: Guanajuato, Mexico... | reverse complement strand
TGCACTTTTCTAAAAAGAGCCATAATAACACCCTTTCCATACATCAAACATGTATGTTATATTTCTAATAAGTATATTTTTATAAGTATTTTTATTTAGTAACTTGTTGGCGCAAGTTACTTTTTTGTCTATAAACCTTCGTAATATTGATCATTGAACTGGCTTTAAATATCTCGGTCTAGGTTTCTGAACTTCTTGAGTTTCTCCAGTACGATTATTTATTAGCTTTTGTTTCCCTTTCTGGCCAGAATGCAGCGTATAAGTATCAAGTCCTGTACCTTCAAAAAACTCTTCCGCTAAAGACTTTTCCCCTTCAGCGCGTCTGATTCTGCTTATAATTGTCATTGAACTAACCGCAAAACATGTTATATCCCAATTGTCGTAATCGTATAGAAACTCTAGGATATTTTCCCCTATAAGAGTATCCATCCCGATTTCTTTAGCGCGATTCATAGTAAAGAAATAATCTTTCTTTTCCCATTTGTCTCCGTCATAAGATTTTGTTATCGGAAACATATTTATAAATTCCCTTGGAGTTACCTTTTTCATCAATTCTTGCAAGTAACCTATTAATTGCAGCTTGTCTTTTAAATATTCATAATTTGATATATCGCTTTTGGTATATCTAATGAATCTTACACCCGTAAAAATTGTTTTTTTGCATAGGTCTTGATTGAATGCCCCTGTATTTTTTACCTTTTGTAGCAACTCGCGTAGATATTTAGAAAACATCCGATAATATATCTCTCCGTAATCTGGTTCTGATTTTTTGATCTCATCAACTACTTGTAAATTATCCATTAATTTTTTACCCCTTTCGTTCCAATGCTGATTCATCGCTAAAAATACTCTTTATCACATCCGAATACGTGTTATAATTCCGTAGTCTCATTAAAGAAAAATATGTGAGAGCCTCTTTAAATGCCATCCACCAATTAAGTTCGTATATGTTATAAAAAGTTTCTGCATCCATACGAATTGCATCTGAAAATAACGTAAGAGAATTTACTTTCTTTTTAGCTGCTAAAATTTGTAGCCTTTCCCAAGTTTCTAAAGATTCTTTTCTTTCCTGGTCTACCACTACTTGCAAAACTAACCACTCAAATCCATTAATCCCTTGCTCAAGTTTCTCTTCAATAATTTCTTGCTCCATTAGTAAGGTTGCGAACATCGGTTCAATTTCCATATAGTACCTCCTCGTTTTTGATTCTTGCTACATTTCTGTAAAATCCATTTGCGCATTTACAAAAGATATTTCCTCACTTAATACAATTGGAAGTGTATATTCTTCAACTATTTTCACTGCTACATTTAAGTGACAACGCTTAATTGCTTTATGACTTTTCACTCCGAATTCACGGTATAGTTGGTTGTAGATATCACGATAAACTTTCCCTCTTAATCCGCGATCTCGATAGGCATTAGACTGTTTTCCGCCTAGCAATACGACTCCTTGACGTTTTACGGCATTAGAAATTTCATCACATTCGATTGCGAATAACGGTGTATTATCTTTTAAGTCTTGTACATCTGACTTTATCTCTTCAATTGTTTGTTGCTGACCTTCTAATGCTCGGAATGTAAGTTTTAACACATCCATTGGATCAGTAGGAAGCCGTTGTTGCTCTCGTGCATTGAAATAGGTTTCTTCTAAGTAATCGAATTGTTCCCATGCTTTATCTGTATCGAGAATCTTGCAATGCCTATTCGCCCCTCGTTCTGTCCACAAATATAATTGGTTTACGTTGTTTGGCACGAGCTGAACATTATTCAGGTCGCGTTTAAAAGACCGTAATTCTTCACCTTCTAAGAAAAAATAGTGCTTACCTTCAACGAACTTTGATTTATGATTACTGAAATTTTTTTGCACATTATTAACATCCGTTTGATAGATGAATGCTAATTGCTTAGTCGTTAAAATCCTTTCATTATTAAACTCCAGTACTGTTAACTGATCCATCTTATTCCCTCCTAAACTTATAAACTTGGAATTACACGAGTTGCGCTAGTATAACGGTGTACTAGATGCATTTCTCCATCCGCTTTCTTGAAAACTAACCAATTATCAGGATTTAAGCTGTATGATTTAAGATGCATTTTTTCACGTTTAGTCAATCTTTTTCCGTTTTTCATTCATTACTCTCCTTTCAGGCTTGTCCACTATATATCCTCACTTCATTAAGCTATGCTCAATGAAGCTTAAAGCCTACTTTTCTTGTTCAGTTGCAACTAAGCTTGGATTTTTTCTTGTAACTTTTACTTTTATGCCAAATCGCAACTGGTATAGTTCTTCAAACACATCTTCAATTCTTTGGTCTCCATAGACTTCTTCAATAATTCTTAATTTCGTTTGTTTAACCACCAACCTCATCACCTCTTGATAACACCATATGATTCATTTTCACTGAGACAACACTCAAAAATTTTTATTAAATATTCCCTGAGGGAACATTTACACCTAAAAAAAATCGACCTGTTCCTCAAACAAATCAACTACATCTGATTTCAACACATTCGCCATTCTAGAAGCTAAGTTATAAGAAATTTTCTTCTTATAATGGTGGTTATTAATGAGCTTGTAACAATAGCTACAAGAAATACCAAGTGCATCAGCTAATTCGTGATATTTATATCCAGAATTTTTGAATGCAGTTTTCAATTTTGTTTCTTCTACATTTGTTTTCATTTGATGACTCCTTCCTATATCTGTGTAAATTACCTTAACATTCCCTGAGGGAAAATTCAAGATATATTTTTTCGCATTTTATTAAATAATCGACTGTTTTATATCATTGATTTTCCCTACAGGAAACATTATAATAAACTCAACAAACCACTTATATGAGGTGATTATTGTGGAGTTTAAAGATCGACTGCGTCAATTACGAAAAGAGCGTAAGTTAACTCAGACCGAGGTTGGTAAAGCGATTGGTGTTACTGCTGGCAGTGTTTCTAAATTTGAAACAGGTCTTAAACCAGCTTCTCGCGAAACCGTGGAACGTGCTGCTAATTTCTTTGAAGTACCTATTGATTTTATCTTAGGGAGGTCTGACTCTCGCGAAGTAGATGAGGATTTTAACAAGAAATACCACGGTATAAAGTCTCGACTAGAACAATTACCTGAAGAACATCAAGAAATCGTTCTACAAAATATGCTATCTATCATGGAAAGTCTTGAAAAATTAAATAATCCAACTGAAAAATAGTGGTGGCAACTGGATCATCACTATTTTTTAGTTTGTTTTAATATTAAATGCTGTTTCAATGTATCGTTGTATATCTTCTTCATTTTGAGAAGCTTCAGCAATACATCTTAGGAACGATTTTAATATCTCTTCTGTTCCCATAAATATATCCCCCTTCCGTTCTCTGTAGGTATATAATAACATTTCCCCACGGGAATATTCTGAAAAGTACATTACTTTTCGTTTTTTCATTTTAGTTGACCAAAAAGAAAAAGACTGAGAAAATTCTCAGTCTTTAATTTCTAAACGATTTAACCACCGGGCTTAATCGTTTCTTGCATATATGTTATCGTTTCATTTTGTTTGTAGTGATCTGGTTTCTCTGTGGTATATCCGCTCAACGCTGTGAATACTGTTAATGCAATTAAGATTGTAGAAGTTATCTTTTTCACTGCAAAACACTCCCTTTCCTATGTTCCCCTTAAAATCCATCATCGATTTAATTAACCCCGATTGATCGCCTCTTTTGTAAATCTCTTTTGCAACCAAACTTGTAAAAAAATAATTAGATTGCAGCAGAAATTTTTGAAAACATTCATATATCTCATTCGGTGAATTGCTTACAATTCCCTTATAGTATACCAGAAAATCTTCTTCTTCCCCATCATATAGGGATTCTTGAAGCAATTTTAACATTTGAGTATCTGGACTATTTTGAAATTGTATTAAGTGTGGGTCTGAATCCTTAGCTAAGGGTTCGTCTAAATATATCTTAGCAAAATCTAAATTATAACGCACCTCTTTTTCGTACGTTTTGTCACCGACCTTTTTAAATAGCGTGTAACTGTCCTCAAAGTATTTGAGGCTCTTTTCCTTGTCCTCACCTAGATAAGACATTCCTAGTATGTACAATGCGTCTGAGATGGTCTTTTCGCTGATATTAGCATCTATTATTACATTTGCAAATTTCCTAGCTAAATCTAAATGATTATAGTGTAAATATACTGGGGCAAAAATTTCTGCCACTCGATATATATAACATTCTTTAATATAAGATTTTCTATCGCTATCAACAGCCTCAACTTGAGCTTCGATTTCTTGGATTAATTCCAACATTAAATTGTACTTCTTCAAGTGGAAATAATTGTAACACTTCATTATATCCATAAGAATGTTTAAAACTTTATCTTTGGGTTGTCCAACTTTTTTTAGTTGGTTAACAATTTCCGTCCCATGAACTTCTCCGATGATATATTGATACAAGATTCCATATACAGAAACATATTCACGTATAGTTCCTGTTTCATCTTTATGCTTTGTAAGTAATTTCCCTAAAAGATTAATATTCCGTGTTACACAAGCATATTCAAAACTTTGTTTTATAGCCTCAGTAGTGTCTAGTTCTAGACACCATTCGGCCATTGTTTCTTTAAATGTTTTATCTTTCTCACTTAATATATGTGACAGCTTAACGAGCTGACAAAATCCAATTGCGCCTTTATTTTTAAATTTTGACATGTATTGTCTAGAAACTCCAATTTGTTCTGCTACATAGCTTAGGCTTAAATCTTCCCGATCTTCAATTATTCCGATAATCTTTTTGTGAAATCTCAATTGAAAAGCCCCCTTCATTTCAAACAAATAACGCCTTCTCCCTGTATTTACAAAATATTCTACCATATAAATGGGAACATGTATTCTCCTATTCTTCTGAAAAATATTGAGAAAGTTTTTATAACCGTAGTTACTAGTTACAATTATACATTTCATTTGTTATGCATAATTGTAGATAGTAAAGACTACATTTCTATCCTGTAGACGATTTTTATATCCCCGTTCTCGAATATCTCAATCCTATCTATAATCCTTTTAAACTCTTCATACAAATTCTTACTTTCATCTAACAATGCAAAAGCTTTTCTAAATTCATCTTGAGTTCGTTTAACTTCGCTCTTATCTTCCATTGATACAAATTGAACTTCTTTTTCCTTTATAGTCTTCTCTAATTCGTTACGACGACTCAAAAACTCTTCTTTTTCAATCAGTTCTTCCATATATAAGTCAATCAGTTTTTTTCTTTTTTCTTCTATTCTTTGTATTTCTCTTTGCAATTTGTTTTTCTTCTCTGCATTTGAACTTTCTTCATTCAAGTTGAATTCCGTTTCTAACTGTTTTTCTTTTTCTTTCAAATTCTCTAATATAAACTCACGAAATTCATAATATTGAATTGGAGCGTGGCGTACACATTCATCGCTTCCGTATCGTTTATATCTAGAGCATTTTAAGTATCTCCATTCTTCCTTAGTTCCATCTTTCTTTTTCTTAGCGCTATATACAACTTGCATTGCTGAGCCGCAATGTGCACAAAACATGATTCCTCGAAATTCATTCCATAGTGCAGGCCTTCTCTTTTTAGCAGAACGTGGCTTATTTACTAATTCCCACTGTTTCTCAGATACAATGGCAGGATGATGGTTTTTAAATATTGTCCATTTTTCTTCAGGATTTTTTATTTGTTTCTTACGACCTGAAATCTTTACTGTAGTGTACTGATTTAATATATAGTCACCTTTATAAATTGGATTCTTAATAATTCTTTGCACGGAAGACATTTGCCATTTACCACCAGTTTTTGATGGAATGCCTCTTTCATTTAATATTTTTGCAATTCCTATATACCCGATTCCTTTCGAATACATATCATAGATTTCTCTAACAATCTCGGCTTCTTCCTCGTTAATTACATACTTCTTATCACGATCAGAGTAACCAAAAGGCAAACGCCCACCTGTATGCTCACCTCTCCTAACTTTAGCTGATAAAGCTGCCGATATAGATACAGATAAAGTTTTTGGATATTGCGATGCGAACATAGCGAACATTTCAAACTTCATATCGTTTTTTCCTTCGTAATGGCTATCATATCCCTCTTCAATTGTGACTAATCGAATCCCATTAGCAATAAGTATTTCCTTAATCTCGAGAGCGTCTTTTAAATCACGTGCTAAACGATGAATTGATTTGAATAACACCATCTGTAATTCACGTTTTTTCGCTTTCTCTAGTATAAGTTGCATTGCATGACGTTCCAATAAAACCGTGCCTGTAATACCATCATCAAAATATATTGAGTTTTCATCCCAATCATACCCATGCTGATCTAACCAATATCGACATACATCGATTTGATTTTCTACAGATGAGACTTGTTCGTCTCTGTCTGTCGATACCCGAACATAAACTGCATACTTCAATCAAATCACCATCTTTACTAGTTATAATTACTCATATCAATAAAATGTGAATGATTAAAGTATACAAACAAAACCTTATCCCTACAATCCTTTTTACTTATTCTGTAACCCAATCATACAAGGTGTCTCTACACTCTTTTCTTCGTTCCACTACAAATTTACTTTCAACAATTCTGTAAAAATAACCTTCAAAAGTACTTCTAATTTTATTTACTTTTTCTGCGAAAACGGTTTCTTTGAATGCTTGAATCGCTTGATTTATCACTTGTTCAATAGGCTTGTCTATTTTTGAACGTTTATAAGCCATTAATACTCGATGATATAGTTTATAAATTTTATCTGCTGATTTGAAGAATGGAGCTACCACATCTCTGAATTGGCTTGGTACATTTTCTGGTGTGAAAGTTTCATCTAAATCCTCTAATTTGATTTCTTTAGATTCCCTTGCTGACCTTTCTTTTACGTTTAATTCGTTTTTAAATTCTTCTAGAGAGTGTGATTCAGAAAGTTTAGTTTCCTTGTCCGATTTTGCATCGGAAACCTTTGATTCTGTAAGGTTTTCTTCGTCTTGTCGCTGTGACATTTTCGGTAGGACATTCGGTGTGACACTGTATTTTTTTAGAAGGACATAGACGTTATGTCCATTCCCTCCGCGTAATTTCCCTTCCATTCGAATCGTTTTATGTCTAGTTACTACCTCGAAATCCTCTAACACTTTCAATACCCTACGGACAGTTCGATCGCTTATATTTAATGCTTTAGCAATTGTTCCTACCTTCAGGAAAGATACACCTAGAATCTTGCATGAGTGCCTTGCTAGAAACTTCAATACTTTTATTGCTGACTCAGATAATTCATGTGTATGTTTGTATAAAAAAGAACATATTGCTTCATTCATCTCTTCTACTGATTGAAATGATTGTAGTTCTTTGTATTGTGTGTAATTTGCTGAACTAAGCATCTCCTTACCCCCTAATTATATAAGTACAATAATCATATTAATTACAATTAAAATCGCAGAAATTGTGTAGAAACCATAAAACCATACAAGATCTGATTTGCTTTCTAAACCAAAATAATCATTGAACTTATCCAATTACATCGAACCCCTTTCGATATTTGTTATCACCAATATACATTATCCACTATTGGATAGTCAATATAGGATTGAAAAAAATATTGATTATTGAATATCACTTATTGCATAATGGATATAGAGGAGTGATTATTTTGGAGAATGTAACATACATAGTTAAACCACGTTTAGGAGAAATACTGAAAGAACGTCAATTAACTCAATCTCAACTTGCAGAATTAGCAAATATACCTCAGTCTTCAATATCAAGATTCGATAAAAATGAACAGCACAGAGATATTCATTTAGTTGCAATAAGTCGCGCTTTAAAAATATCTATTGATGAACTGTTTGAAATTAAGGAAGTGAAATGAAAAAAGAGCTAATCATTCGAAAATGATCAGCTCTTTTTTCATCATTAAGTAGCAGCAATTACATATACTTTTACAAACACATTATATTTATTTGCCAGTTGTTCTAATTTCTTTTCTCTGTATTTTGTGATTGTAAAGAAATGAATAACCGGCATTTTCCCGTTATGCTTCTGTTTATAAATCTGCGTTAACTCTTCATATTTTTTTAATTTTTCATCGTTTACTATCATTTTCTGAGTACGATCTATTTCTACAGCATGAAGTATCCTTTCCTCATCACGAAATTTTACATCTGGGATTATCTTTTTCTTTTTATTATCTTTTATATATTTAATTTCAGTTTCTACTTGCCAATCATCCGGACAAAATAAATGTAACCAAGCCTCATTACGTAAAATAGCGTGTGCAACTTTACCATGATGAACAACTTTCCCTTCACCGAACAACTTATGTCCTGTTTGGTTTAAATAATATACATATTCTTTATTGTAAACTACCTTACTTGTATAAGTAGATAAATCTTTCATGATTCGATTTGCATTTCTTATTCCGCCCATTTCATGAACACTCATTAAATGCCTTCTCGTTGCAAACTGTAGCTTTCTAATCGTCGCAAGTATCGCCATTTGACGGTTGATTTGCATATGCGTTTGCATCCTCATGTTTCTCCACCTCATATTGTTTTAAATGATTCCACATCATTTCATTACTAATGTAAGGAACTTGTATTTCGGTGAGCCTATCCGTTTTAAAAATTGCACGTCCAGGAATGCTTTTTATTGATTCTAATCCCGGTTCATCTATAACAACACCTGAAGCTGTTTGAGTCGGCAATCTAAATCCTAATTTCGCATCACTATTTTGTTTCACTTGGCGTGGTAATGTATCCCCTGTCGGGTACTGTGTACAAAAAATCAATCTAAACCCTAAAGCACCACCTATGCGTGCTATATGAGAGAGCATTTGTTGACACGCTCCCAATAACTTTTGTTGTTCTTTTTTCATACTTTTATCTGGGCAAAGTTCAGCTCCTTCATCTACTATAATGAAATAACGCTCTTTAATATTTGTTTCTACAACGTTTGTATAATGTCTGTCTTTCATGTATTTCATTTTCTCTTCCATCTTTTCAAGAATATTATTTAATATCATAAAAGCTTCTGTGGGCTTTTCAGCAATGGAGACTATTTGTTTCAAATCCTTATATGGGCCAAACTCCAAACCGCCTTTTAAATCGATAATATATAAATTAATATATTCTGGTTGCGCTAAAGTAAGAGAGGTAACTACATTCTTTAAAAATACTGTTTTACCCATTCGTGTGAGCCCACCTAATGTCATATGTGGTGTTTTATCAAAATCATGATAAATAAGTTTTTCTAAACTTTGGCCCATTGGAACACACCAGCTTCCTTCTGTCACCAATTCTTTAGACCATGACCATTTTTTCGGTATATCTCTATGAAACACACGAATATTTAACTTGTAATTATCATAATCAATTCGGACAGGTTTACTTAACCCTTCAGAGACAACATCCTCAACCTTCTGAATAATTTTACTTGGCATTCCTACAGGCAACCGATATATATAAGTTGTACTTCGATCATCCTCTTTTTGTTCAAGAAAAACTGGATACTGTAATTTGTCCTCTCTACGTATCGCAATTCCGCTTACTTCAAAAAAAACTTGTATTTTCTTTCGATCACTCTCTCTTCCTTTAAGCCTTTCGCCAACTATGGCGAAAATTAAACCTGCGAGTGGTACTGATAACAACTCCAGCATAAAATCACTCCTTATATCCCTCTTATAGAGGGTATATATCCCTGCTTCAAGGAATACGTGCATACATGCTATACTCCTTATGACATAAGGAATAAAAAAGTTTCCACATCGCATTCCTTCATAGAAACAAAACGAGAACATAACGTAGAAGGTATAGAAACGAGCCTGTAAGTGTTGTGTACAAGGTGACACGTGGAAGCCAATGTGGAACACTTTTCCCCATTTTTTCAGCTACTTTCATAGCGACTACAGATAATCCTGTTGCAGTCCAAATAACTACCGCTTCTCCTGCAAGTGTCATGATTATTCCTCCTCTTCCTTTTCACGAAATGCTATACCTTTTCTTGTAAGGACAACATCATAACAATCCATTAGAATCTCCCAATTTAAAACATCTTCTTCCTCACCATATAAATCTTCCTCCACTACCTGCGATAAATTAAAATACCCTTTGTACTCTTTGTTATTAAAAACTTTATGGTTTCTCATGTGATTTAAAATTGATTCAGTTTCTGCTCTTGATCTTGATTCGTTGTACATAGATCGTAACTCTTTTGAAGGATGTAGATATGGAGTTGTGTTTAAATGGTTATATTGCCAACGCATATAGACCTCTCCCCTCTTGTTGTCTCTTCTTCCTTGTGGTCTTCCAAGTGGAAGTAATATAGGTATATGAACTAGAAAACAAAAACTTGTTTGTCCAACAACAAAAAAATCAAAAGGTTTTTCAAAAAATTGATTGAATGTTTTAAAGGGGGGGATTTTATGGAGTGTAAATTAAAAACGATTTTAGCAGATAGAATGATTAAACAATCTGCATTAGCAAAAAGAGCTGGTATAACAGATCAAACATTAAGTATGATAGTTAGAGGGAAAAGTGAACCAACACTACGAGTCGCTATGCGCATAGCAAAAGCTCTTGATATGAAAATTGAAGATATATGGATCGAAGAAGAGGAGTGCTCCCCATGAATAGACCACCATTTAAGACATTGAACACAATAATCGAAGGTTATTATCACCCCGAAGAGGGACTAGTTGAAGTTGAAGATTTCATCAAAAATTTTGAGGAAGAATCTTTATTTGTACTGGATTACAAGGGAATTATGTATCAAAAAACATCTGCTCAAAAATATAATCAAGACTTTGAAATACTATTACTTCCCTATACAGACTTGCATTCAAATTCTAAACAAGATTTATTGCAACTATTAAAGCGTAAAACTATTGTTTATTTCACGTATACAGACTATGATCAGCAGCAAGAAGACTTCATTCCAGATATGGGAAGTCAAATTTTTTCATTTATGAGTCATATGTTAAAAGGTGTACAGCAAAATAAAAAAGCAATTCCATTACGCTTTATTTTGATGGATATTGAAGCAGTTGGATTTATTCCTAAACTTCCAAAATTTATGGCTGGATGCAGAGGATTTAATGTAGGAACTTGCTTATTCATCGATGATAGAGAAACTCTCCTGTACGGATATAACAAAGAGCAAGTAAATAAAATTTATTCAAACAGTACCGTTGTTTCAAAAGAGCTTACATAAGAAATGAAACTTCACTTCTCATATTATTTTAATTAGCATAGCTTATTTATTATATGGAGGGGATTTTGTGGAATTGAGAAAGACTGCAGATGGAGAGACTTTCATTATCGAATTACAAGAAAAGAAGAGTTCTACAGGTAATCAATTAAAAAGATTTATATACTTCTCAATCGGTATATTAGGGTTACTTGTTTCAGTAGCATTATTCTTTACTATCATCGGAATTTTACCTGCTATCGGATTAGCATTTTTCTCAGTTATTTTCATGTATAAAGCAATGGGAAAACAACTTGTAAAATGTCCTAACTGTAGTAAAAAACAACCTGTTGTACATAAAGCTGAAGCGTTTATTTGTCATAGATGTAATAAACGTACTCTGATTGAATGGAAACAATAAAAAAAGAGGGATTCCCAATAAGTTGGGAATCCCTCTTTTTACTTCACATACACATAGGCTTCACTTGCTGTGATATAGTATGTTGTGCCTTTACTATTGTGCACTTTGTATTGTGAGGAACCATTTACCGTTACTGTTGCATCAATTGTAAAGCCTAATCCCGTATCTACAGTACCTGCGACATTCTTATCTTCCCACGATGGAGCGCTGTAAAATCTGAGATTATTCACTTTCGACACTACACGTTTTCCAGCAACTGAACTTACAGCTTCTTTCTTTTCAAATCGGATATACGATGGATTATATTTTATCCACTGATCTCCACCTAAATTTAGCCATCCGTCCTTTTCTCCCCAAACTTTATAAGCCTCTGGTTTATTTAATTGACGAATAACAGAATAGCTTGCATCGGGGCCTTTGCGTAAATTTACATTATATCCTTCAATGTAAGCTACACCTTCTACATTGGCTGTTGGTTTTTCCGCTGGTTTAGAAGGTTGTTCAGGAATAGAAATACCCGTGTTATTATATGCACGTTTTACATCTGCTCGGAATTGAGCTTCAGATATACCATGTTTTTTTAGGTAATCCAGTGGATCAGTGTGAGTGGTCCCGCCAAGATATTTCCTTACATCATCATGTGTCCATAGTCCTTTTTCTACTGAAAGTCCACGATCACGTAAAATTTTTGCTAATAATTTTACATACTTGTCATAGCTTTGCTTAAACTTGCTATAATCTGAAGTCTCACAAAGTTCAACGTGTACAAAACGTGCGTTAGCAGCTGGCCCAGCACCATACGCGATATAACGTGTATCTGCAATTTGAATGACTTCATTCCAGTCAACTGCATAATGTACAAATGCACTTCTCCAAGTACGTGTTTCATAACGTTGGATATTGATCGCTGGAGCTTCTGGAGTCGCTGTACTATGTGCAACTACACCTTCATACGCTCCTACTCCATTTCTATATCCTTGCTTCGGTAAATCAGGAATGATTAATATTCTGTCAGCAAAAGCACTTGTTGTAATGGATAACGCTAGAATAGCTGTAAGAACTATAGAAGAAATGTGTTTTAATGTCTTTTTCATTTTACATCAGCATCCTTTTTCATAATTTTTGTGTGGTCAAACAGTCCACTTGCTGACAGTCCGATGATGATTCCTTGAAATACATTTGTTTTGATGTCTCCGCCCAAAAACAAAACGCCTAGCACAATGCCAAGCGTTAAATTCAATAACGGAACATATTTTGTTTGTAACCCGATTGTTTTTACAATCTGTGATAGCCCAACAACAACACCAATTATTACAGCAAAACTAACCATTACATACCACCTCCTTTCAATAAGAAAGTGAGAACGGCTCCAATAATTCCCCCAACAATTAAACGTAGAATCCAAGTTGTATTGGCACTGATTTTATCTAATTGTTTATTGATATTAATAATGTCTTTTTCGTTACCTGTCGTTCGAATTTCTAAACTTTTCATTTCCAAACGAATGTCCTTGATATCTTGCTTTATTTCTTGAACATCGTTCCTCACATCTTGTAACCCTTCCACTTTGATCACCCCTTTTTAGGCAATAAAAAAAGACCAGCTTATAACTGCTGCTCTGGTTTCTCGTTTATTAATTTTTGAACTAAATCAGTTAATGTGGACACGTTAATTGTAAGTATATTAACCTGCTCTTTTAATTGTATATTTTCTTTTTTAACTACATTTAACTCTTCGGTATTCTTTTTAACCTGTTCTGTTAACTGGATAAATTCATGATACTGTTGTTGAAAAGCTGCAATGAAAATAGAGACAGTATTATATAGATTAATGGCTCGCTTCTCTTTATCTGTAAATATATCTTCAGTATCGTCTGCAATCATGCCGAAATAGGTTTCGATATCTCTCGTTGTATATGGTTCTGTTTGTTCTTCTGACTTGTTCATACGCATTTGATACAGATCATACATATCATCTTTAAAGTTGTATTGTTTAATAGTTAAATTCATGATTTTCTCAAGAGCTGAGAAAGAGATATCTTTTATGTTTTCTTTCATATTTCTAGCTGACGTAGGGTTAAATGCTTTCGCCCACATTTGACCAGCAGCACTAATATTCTCTTGCGCTCGTAATGTTCTTAATTCTATATCTTTCCATCCCTGACCCATCATATCTTTAATCTGCAAGCCATTGTTATAACCTTGTACAATGCTTGACCTTATCATCGCATTACCCATGATTAAATCATGATCGGTGGCGCCGTTTACGAAATGTATTTTATAGTCACTGCCTTTTCTTTTGAAAGTAAACTGGCCCCAGTTATTTGTAAAAACATGCGGTTCAGTTGTAGTTACAAAGAAGTAACCATATCCTGGAGCCCATCCTTCAGATTCAAAAATAATATCATTCAAGTTTTTAAAACGAAATTGTCCATCTGAATATACGCTCAGATGTCCACCGTCATTCTGCATTTGAATATAATTTGACCAAATATTAGTTCCTTCTGCATTTTCTCCTTTAGAGACCCCAAATTTTGCATAC
>Ga0209463_1001502_pt1 | contig 14166 bp, 11 predicted proteins | sample AgamicMgSfrz_FD_187169 | JGI IMG/M metagenome (GOLD analysis project Ga0209463, IMG submission 187169) | Agave microbial communities from Guanajuato, Mexico - Mg.Sf.rz (SPAdes) (version 2) | ecosystem: Host-associated > Plants > Phyllosphere > Phylloplane/Leaf | place: Guanajuato, Mexico... | reverse complement strand
ACGTTTTTATACCATTATACTTTTGTCCGTATGATGATATGCTATAGTTTTGGAGAAGTGAAAGGTTGATTGTAATGAATATATGGTTAAATATGTTAACGACGACAGGACTCGGAGCAATTATTGGGGGATATACGAATCATTTAGCGATAAAAATGTTATTTCGTCCTCATCGCCCTATTTATATCGGGAAGTTTCAAGTTCCATTTACACCAGGATTAATTCCGAAACGTCGTGATGAACTTGCTGTTCAATTAGGGAAAATGGTCGTAGAACATTTGTTAACACCGGAAGGAATCGGAAAAAAGCTAACAAATGAAGAGTTTCAAAAAGGTTTAATCCACTGGGCGCAAGTGGAAGTGGATAAAGTAATTAAGAATGAACAATCACTGCGACATATGTTAGAAAAATGGAATGTAGCGCATGTAGAAGAAGAAGTGACTCAAAAAATTGAACATGTGATTACAGAAAAAATACAGGCATTTTTAGCTGAGTATTATACATATACATGGGAACAGGCTTTACCTCATTCTGTAAATGAAAAAGTAGAGAATGCGATTCCGAATGTCTCGGCGTTTATTTTAGAGCGAGGAATTAGCTTTTTTGAAAGTGAAGAAGGGAAAGGCCGTCTTTCAAAAATGATTGATGATTTCTTTGCTTCTCGCGGAACGCTACTTAACTTAGTCGGAATGTTTTTAGGAAATGTAAGTGTAGTGGATCGTGTGCAGCCAGAAGTTATTAAGTTTTTAGGGCAAGATGGTACAAAGCAGCTTTTAACTGACGTACTGCAAAAAGAGTGGGAAAAGTTAAAAGGAAGAGATGTAAAAGAATTAGAATCGTTTGTAGAGAAAGAAATGATTGTAAGCTCCGTGTTGTCAGCAGTTAAAGTAGAGGAAACAGTGAGTAAGTTTTTAAATCAATCTGTTCAGCAAGTATGTGAGCCAGTTCGAGAAACAATTATTGAAAAAGTGGTTCCAAGCACAGTAACGAAAGGCTTGAAGTGGGGAACAGAAAACGTAGAGAGTATACTAAACAATCTACATCTTGCGGAAATTGTCCAGCAAGAAGTGTCTACATTCTCAACAGAAAGATTAGAAGACTTAGTTCTGTCTATTACGAAAAATGAATTGAAAATGATTACGTATTTAGGAGCATTATTAGGTGGAATAATCGGACTCGTACAAGGATTGTTACTATTGTTTCTTAGATAATAAGGTGAGTACATAGAAATAAAAGTGAAATTTCTTCACATCTCTTGCATAGTTTGATATGGTAAGAAGAGGTGCGTATGTAAATGCACTGAAAAGGCAGTGCGTATGAAAAGCGCTAGCCTTCTAAAGGAGGAAAAATAAAATGACAAAGAACATTCATGATGTTGCATATGAATTACAAAAAGCAATCGCTGAAAACGATGACTTCAAAACTTTAAAAGAGAGCTACGCAGCAGTTCAAGCTGACACAGCTTCAAAGAATTTATTCGATGAGTTCCGTACAATGCAACTTAGCCTACAACAAAAAATGATGCAAGGCCAAGAAATCACTGAAGAAGACAACCAACAAGCACAAGAAGTTGTAGCTCGCATTCAACAAGATGCTAAAATTACAAAATTAATGGAAACTGAGCAACGCCTAAACGTTGTAATCGGTGACGTTAACAAAATTATCATGAAGCCACTTGAAGAATTATATAGCGCGCAACAACAAGCGTAATAGTGGAAGACGCTCCTAAAGGGGCGTCTTTTTATTGTTTATGACACAGAGAATCGCGTCTTTTACGTATATAAAAGGTGCGATTTTATATTTTCGTTTACACGCATTTGTATTGCGGTGTCTATAAACGCTCGATTGATTCAGCTAATAATCAGTGTTTTTTCATCGCCACTCACTGTTTATTATTTGAAATTTATATGAATATAGAGCATATTGAGGGAATTCTCTTTCAGCCATCTCCTATCTATTTCGTAGAGGCGCATTAGTATTTCGGTGAAACAATTGTAATTTTTACATATAATGTATGTGCTGCGGAGAAAATTAATAGAGATAAATGGAAGAGGTTAGAATAGATGGAGACCCTTATAGATTTACATAGTTTTAAAACGGAAATATTAGCGAAACATGTACTTCATATGATGATAGAAAATGATTTCTTTTATCAAGGATCGCAATTGGTTGAAAATATTTGGGTAAATGATTCAACTATTTTTATAAATAACGTAAAGATACTTACAAAAGGTATTGAGATTTATAAAAAGAATAATGAATTTTATTTAACACGTCAGCCAGATAGTACTAAAGTAATATTATATTAATATAGTATATATAGTGGGAAAGTAGCTTATAATTCTCAAAAATTTGTGTTATAATTTTTTCCTAATCTAACGATGGTGAGTATATATTTTTATGGGATTCTGATTTTTTAGAAGTGTGTTTAATCTATGTGCTTTTGAAAAATATAGAGCCATTTTTAATGTTTTAGGTGTAAGATAAATAATTCTATATTTATTGAGGAATGAAAAACAAAAAAATTTTAAGAATACCTAGGGAGGGCAATATATATTTTATTTACCTTTGAAAAAATGCGGATTTATTTTCAATGTGAAAGTATAAGGTAAATAATTCTATATTTATTGAGGAATGAAAAACAAAAAAATTTCCTTGGATAATACCTAGGGGGGGCAATGTATATGGTTGCGTTTGCAAAAGGATTTATGCAATGATAGCAAGAATGTGGAAATCTAAGTGGCAGTTGTTGATTCTATTATTTTCACTTATAGTTAGTGTTTATTTCGCTAGTTTAATAAAAGAATATCCTGAGATGGGTATATCTGTAAAAAAAGATTCTAACCAATATGTTATATATGACTTATCAAAATATAGTTGGGCAGGAAAAAGAGATTTCCAAATAGGAGATATTATAGAAAAAATTGATGACGAGTCACCATCTAAACATTTTACAGTTGGATCGTATCATTCAATTGAACAAGCGAAAAAAATCACATTAAATAGGAATGGGGAAATAAAAGAGTATGAGATAAAATATACACCTTATAGTAAGCAATTATTTTATCATTTGTTCATTCCAGTTGGGTTTTATGTAGTATGTTTTTTGATGGCATTCTATCTTTTAATGTTTGTTCCTGAAATGAATCGTAGTACCACTAATCTAGTATATTTTTTAATTTCTCTTGGTGTGAACTTTATTAGTATTATGGCTGTTGAAAGAGATGATATATTCTCTTTTATTGTGGCTTCAATTTCATTAGTATGTTCATTTACTTTCTTTATTCGGTTCATGATGTTGTATTTTTTGAATAATCAAATAAAGTTTTTGATACCAAAGCAATCAAAAGTTTTAAATGCAATATCGATATTCCTTATTATAGTGAGTATTTTCGTATATATAGAACATAATGAATGGGCTAATTTGTTTACGATCATTTTAAGTTTGATATTATTTTGTTGTACAGTATACCTTTTAGTAAGATTTTATTTTAAAAGTAAAAATAGTAGTTACATTAAATATTTAAAAATTATTATTATTAGTTTTTTTGTGTCGGCAACCCCATTTGTTTGTTTATATTTAATTCCAAATTTATATTATGGAGAAGAGTTTATAAGCAGTGAAACAACGGGGATTTTCTTTTTATTTATCCCAGTGTGCTTGTTTTATTTAGTAATTGCAGGGAAGTTGTTTAATTTTAGATTTATTATTCAGCGACTACCGCATTATATTATTTTATCTGTAGGGATTAACATATTTTTGGCAGTATTAACTATGGTAATTTTTGAAGAGAGTGAGGCAAGTCTATTAGAGTGGATAAAATTTAGAATTATTGCTATTATTATCTGTATTTGTTTTTTATATATTAAGGATTATATAGATTTTAAGTTGAGAAAAAGTTTATATCATCATCAAAAAAATTATCAATTCAGTTTGCATCGATTTTTACATCAAGCAAAAAATGAATATAAACTATCAAATTTAATTTATAGTATGCGAAGAGAAATAGCGGATATTTTAAAACTTGAAGAGACGTGCTGCGTAGAAATAAATAAAATTGAGAAGTCTGTCCGTGTTTTGGATAGTGAATATGTTCCTCACCGGACGATAGAAACGTTATTTAATCATCAACTAGATACGTACAAGGTTGGTTCCATCGTACAGTTAGAAAAACACTTTGGATTTGTTTTATCTGCTTCAGCAGATAAAATGCTTATTTTATTGTGTAATTATAATGGAAAAGAAAATTTAAATGTAGATGAAGTAGTTTGGATTGAAACATTATGTAATTATGCAGATTTATTATTAGAGTGTTCTAATCAAATTGAAGATTTATTAAAGCAATTACAGGAAATAAAAAGTTTAGAGCACCCACCCATGTGGTTGGCGAGACTTATGTTCAAACTATCGGAAAAAGAACGAACAAATCTTGCAAGTGATATACATGATGGAGTTTTGCAAGATCAAATACGTTTAACTAGAAAATTTGAGAGTTATAATGAACGTGTTAAAGATGAGGAAATGAAAGATATACTTAATGAAATACATGAAGAGCTATTAGATCATATTTATACAATTCGTGAAACGTGTAATAATTTGAGGCCGCCATTTTTATATGAAGTAGGTTTAAAACAAGCACTACTGAATTTATTTAAGCAGATTAATTTAAAAGCGACCTTTTTCTTCTATTATGATATTCCTGAAAGAATTGTTGTGCCTAGTATTGAACATGAACAAGCGATTTATCGAATTGTACAGGAGCTATTAAGTAACGCGATGAAACATTCAAAAGCGACAAATGTAACGATAAGATTATTTCAAAAAGATGATTACCTATATTTAACTTATGTAGATAATGGGATCGGTATTAAGTTAGATGAAGTAAACTATTCTTATAACACATTAGGTTTGTCTGGGATTGTCACTAGGATACAAAGTTTGAATGGAGAGATGTCTGTTGAATCAAAACCTAATCTTGGTTTGCAAATACTTATTAAATTTAAAGATAATTAGCTTTTGATGAGTCATCAGATGATAGGGTGATTTTGTGTGTAATGATATTGAAAGGATGAGAATATGATTTCAATACTTGTAGTAGATGATCATGTTGCAGTAGGATTAGGGACGAAGGCGTTAATTGAAAAATACGATGAGATGAATGTAGATGTAGTTCATAATAGTATAGAAGTAGAAAAAATAATTAAGAATCAAAAATATGATGTTTACTTAATTGATTTACAAATGCCGAATATAAACGGTTTAGAGTTATCTAAGAAAATATTAAAGATACATTCAGAGGCATCGATCCTTATTTTTACAGGATTTGATGTATTTGCACATTATAATTTGCTAATAGATAATGGGATTCTTGGTGTATTGAGTAAAACTTCTTCTGAGGAGCAAGTGATAAATGCAATACACCATGCAGTGAAAAAAGAAGTTGTTTTACCTTATCAATTAGTTAGGCAATTGAGAATAACAGAAAATATATCAAATATAAGCATAGAAGATGGACCCGAAAGGGCAGTATCTTTAAATGAAGAAGAGAAAAAAATCCTAGTTGAAGTAAGTAAGGGGAAAACAAATAGAGAGCTTGCCGAAATATTAAATTTAAGTCAAAGGTCGGTAGAATATAAATTAACTGACATATTTCATAAGTTACAGGTGTCATCAAGGATGGAAGCAGTACAAAAGGCGCAAGAACTAGGGATTATTTATACTTTAACAATATGAAGCAATTAGGATTGGTTATATGTGTATAAGTGTAACTTGTTTATGAAAGAGAAAGATTTATATAAAACAAAATAAGGTTTATTTCGCTAGGCATAAGCTCAATATAATATTGGTTTATGCCTTTTTTATTTATGTGATATGGATAATTTTTGGTTTTTCGCACGGCTTCCCGCAAAAATAAATGCGTTCCCCCGTGCGTACTTTTCGTTTATGTATTTCAAGAAAATGGTTAACATTATATGTAGAGTTGAAAACTTAGTTGTCTTACTTAATGGATATAGACTAAAAAAGATAAATTGAAGTATTTAATTATATGTGTTTTAAGTACTTTAGTGAATAAAGAAAGGAGGAAAATGAAGATATTGAATAAAAGAAAAAAAATAGGGCGTATTTGTTTAGCAAGTACGATTATTTTTACACAATTAAGTACATTAGATGCTTTATCAAGTACAGCTTATGCAATTGAAGATAATCAAGAAATAAAATTATTGTTACAATCTGAAAAGAATAAAGCGCAGGTAGATGAAGAAATAGTATTAAGAATAATGGAATTGAAAAAAACTGGTGACAAAGTTGAGATTGTAGTGCCAGAAGGTATGGAATTTGATGAAGAGGCGACTAAACTATTGAATGAACGAAATGGCACGTCTGAAAGAATTCGTTTAATAGAAAATGCGGTAATTCAAATTGAGAAAAATTCACAAAGTAAAGCTTTAGATGTAGTACGTTTGTCGGTGAAAGGAAAAAGGCCTGGAACTTATAAATTCGAGACGAAGCTAAAGCAAGGGAATCAAGAAGTTCAATCGAAAATAAATCCAATAGTATATATTACTGAAAATCCAATGGTGAAAGGGACTTCTGAAGAGAAGAAGTCTGACATCATTCATCAAAGTGATAAAGAAGAAAAAAGCGAAAAAAATGTAGAAATCCATAATGAAGAAGGCACTGGGCTAAAAGAAGTAAGCTCTGAAGAAAGCAAAGAAAATGTCGTGAAACAGAAAGAAACAACTCAAGCAGAAATAGAAAAAATAATTGATTCAGAAAAAACACATGTTGAAGAAGTGAAAAATGAAGAAAAAGCGTCTAATGAAAAAGCGACTATAGAAAAGGTAGAAGAGCGCTTAGAGAATCAGGAAGTTAAACATGCTGTAGTAAATGGCACAGTAGATGTTTATGATGATAAAACATTTAGAGAAGCGTTGAATGATAAGAGTGTTTCAAAGATTAACATCAAAAACGACTTTACTGTAAATCACCCTGCATATGGTTTTCTCACTTTTCCAGTTAGATCAGATTTGGTGATTGAAGGAAATGGTCATACTGTTGACTTTGGAGGGCTATGTGGGGTTTTCACAGCTACTGTGGCGAATAAAATGAATCTTACTATACGAAATATAAACATTCTTGGAAGTAACTATTATGGACCGTTTCGGATGGATGCACCTCCGAATTCTAACTCTGCTTTTATAAAATATGAAAACTTGAGTTATATAGGACCGCAGTTAACGTGTTCTTATAATGCGGATGTTATATTTGCTGGTAAGCTGAATGTTCAATCGGTTGAAAAATACACGTCATTAGACGGAAAATCTATTCCAACTATCGGTACAGATACACAGCAAAATGTTGAAGCGACAAATGTGAAATTTCTTGAAGGTACTCATTATACTGGTAGCACTAAAAAATCAGCAGTATTTGGGCTATTTAATGGTGGAACAGTAGATGTAGGGAAAGATGCCATTATTGATGTTTCAGCATCTGATACTGGCGGAGAAAATCCGCAGGCAGTAATTGTAACGCAAGGGCAGTTTATAATCCATGACGGTGCAAAAGTTAACGTGAATACAACTTCAACTAGCAATCGAGGCGGAATACGTGTTGAAGGAACAAATTCGGGGATTACTGTAAAAAAGAATGCAGAGTTGAACATTAATACAAAAGGTAATCTAGGTTACAATGCGCTTTATCTAGGACCAAGTGCAAATCTTAAAGTTGCTGATAGTGCGAAATTAACTGTGAAATCAGAAAACACATCAACTTCTACACAAGCAAGTGTATATGCAGGGAATGGAAGCTCTTTTATAATTGGTGAAAAATCAACGTTCGATGTACATTCCGATGGAACTGGATCAAAAAACCTTATTTATATTGGTACAAATGCAAAGTTCCAATTCGCAAATGCTGAAAGAGTAAATTTGGCATTAGATAATTCTCATGCATCAAGTAGGCTAATTTATATGTATGGCGTAAGTGGAGTATTAGATGTAGATGTACAGCGTGTAAAAGCTTGGAAAAATGGTGTGTCAATCGATGATGATGATAAACCAAGTTACATCTGGAATCCGATGTATGGAATGCAGGTTAAATATAATTATAGTGACGTTAGAGAAGCAGTAGGGAATTCATTAACTGAAAAAGTACAAAATGATTTCCGAGAAAACTTCCGAACGCAAAACTTTAAAAGAGTACTATTTGAATATATTCCAAATGTAGCAGTTTCTATTGATGAATTAACAGATAATCAGAATAAAGAAAACAGTCATATTATTACGGGTGTTACAAATCCAGGTGCGTTAGTGCGTTTATCAGGAGACGATGCAATTCCAAGTCCAACAATTGATTCTTCTGATATAAATATTTCTGAAAAGTATCACGTAGTTGCTGATAGTGAAGGGAAATATTCATTTACTTTGCCTAAAGGGAAATATTTAACGGCTGGAAATACAGTAAAAGCTTTCTCGTATTTAAATGGTAAATTTGCTGAGTCAAAAACAATTGTTAAGGATGAAACAGCTCCAGAAAAGCCTATTCTTGAGGAACCAATTAAAGATATATCCGAAAAGTTTCAAGGAAAAGCTGAACCAAATTCATTCGTACATATTTATAGTGAGGATGTGCTAATTGGATCGGTGAAAGCAGATGCTAACGGAGTATATACATTTGTAATACCAGAAGAGAAAAGACCTTTAGTTCCTGGAACTAAATATTATGCAACAGCTACAGATGCAGCAGGAAACGTAAGTGAGAAATCTGATCTCGTTAGCGTGAAAGATACAATGCCACCGACAGCTAGTCCGGTTACTCAAGTAATCAAAATTGGGGATGATTTATCGGATAATGCGAAAGATTATGTAACGAATGTAAATGATAATGCAGGTATTTCTGATAGTAATCTTTCTTACAAAGTTACGAAAAAACCAGATGTATCGAAAATAGGATATGTTGAAGCTGAAGTTACAATAACGGATGCGGCTGGAAACGCAACGAAAGTGATTGTTCCTGTATTCATAAAAGATGATCAGGTTACGATTGGAAATGAAGCTGCCATACAGGCGAGGGATTTTGTATCTGTTGTAGATGATGTGCCGACAGATGTGGAACAGTTAAAGCAGTTTATATTGAAAGAAGCAGAAGTGAAGGCGTGGGAACTTCCAGGCGGAGCTGATGTTACGAAGGAAGTTCAAATTGTAGATATAGGTGGTTTAACAAATCAAATTGGTGATTACACTGTAACTTTAAAAGTTAAAGATGTTGAAAGAAAGATTAAAGTAAGTGTAATTGGTGGGAATCTTGAGCTAATTGATGTGCCACAAAGTATTTCGTTTGGTAATGTAAAAGTTCAATCAAGGGAGAAAGTCTTTAACCGTAACGGTATGAAAGGAAAATTAATTGTTTCTGATAAACGTAAAGATAAGACTGAGTGGCAAGTTTATGTAAAGCAAACAAGCCCATTAATGAATACGGACAATGATATATTACCTGATTCGATTGTATATAGTACAAATGGTATTGATACCGTATTAAATGAACAGTCTTACTTAGTTACTACTCATACTTCAACGAATAATGAAGATGTTTCGTTTGATTGGAAGGAGGACGAAGGGATTCGCTTACGGGTTACTTCAGGTCCAAATATAAAAGTAAATAAGAGCTATAAAGGTGAGCTTGAATGGACGTTAACGAATGCTCCAATTTAAAGTGAAATATCTAGAAGCTAGAATGTAGATATTAAATTTAGAAAGGAGATAGTGTAATGGTGAAGAAATACGTCCTATTACTGATGATACTAGTAGTACCGGTGTTTCTCTTTTATGAAGAAGTATTGGCAAATAGTATGAATTCAAAAGCAGGAATTACTTTTTCAAATAGTTATAATCCGTCAGAAATTGAGGATCCATTGATTCCAGATGGATCTAAAATAGTCGTCAATATATCAGACGACCGGATTACTAATAAGGTGTTGCCAAAAACAGGCGGACAAACCTCACTTATTTTGCAGTATGCAGGGGTAGGTTTATTGATAGCAGCCTGTATAACATTATTTCAAACTAGGAAAATAGAAACAAAAGTTTCTATTAAATAAATTAATTTAGTGGAGGTAAATGATGAAATTAACAAAATTAGCATTAGCAGGAGCGGTATCACTTGCAGCGCTTGCAGGGGGAACACAAGCATTTGCAGAAGAAGCAGCTTCAATGAAGTCTGTAACGGATGTAATCTTTACAGAAAATGAAGGTATTACGGGACCGGTTGATCCAACGAACCCAGATGAAGTAGTTGAGCCGATTGAAGATCCAGAAAATCCAGACGATACACATGAGCCAGGAACCAATGGACCGTTAAGTATTGATTATGTATCTAATTTCCATTTCGGAAAACAATCGATTTCTGGTCATGATAAAGTTTACTATGCTGAGTTAGAAAATGTAAAAACAGCATCAGGACAAACAAAAAAAGTGCCAAATTATGTACAAATCACAGATAACCGTGGTACAAACGTAGGGTGGAAACTGACGGTAAAACAAGATGATCAATTTACAACTGCAGACGGTAAAAAGTTGGATGGTGCTGAGATTAAATTAATGAATTCAGTTGTAAACTCTGCAACAGATAAAAAATACGCGCCAACGGCAAAACCTGTAACGTTAAATCCAGACGGATCAGCACAAGATGTAACGAGTGCACAACAAGGTCAAGGTATGGGAACATGGACAACTGCATATGGTCAAGATATTGAACAAGCTAAAAACAGTGTTAGTTTATCTGTACCAGGTACAACAGAAAAGGTAAAAGATGCAAAGTATAAAACGACATTAACTTGGACTTTAGAGGATACACCGAAATAATTTCTGAATATTGAAAATGAAAAATAACGTAAAAGGAGAACTAATATGAAATTTACAAAAGTAGCAGTAGTAGGAGCATTCGCATTAACAACATTAGCGGGAGGAACATCAGCTTTCGCAGAAAAAGATGGTGGAACGTTAAATTCAAAAGCTTTTATTCAGTTTGAAAAAAATACAGATACGGTAGATCCAATTAATCCAATTAATCCGGATGAAGTAGTAGAGCCAATTGTAGATCCAGAAAATCCAGATGATACACATGAGCCAGGAACCAACGGCCCGTTAAGTATCGACTATGTATCTAACTTTAATTTTGACAAACAAAAAGCATCTGGTAATAACGAGGTGTACTATGCAAAATTAGATAATGTGAAAAATAAAAAAACAGGTGCTGAAAGTGAAGTTCCAAACTTTGTACAAGTAACAGATAATCGTGGTACAAATGCAGGGTGGAAATTAACAGTAAAACAAAACGATCAATTTACAACTGCAGATGCTAAAGAGTTAACGGGAGCTACTTTAACGCTGAAGAACGGTACGTTAAATTCCGCAGCTGGTAGTAAGGCACCAACAGCTGCACAAAATATCGCTTTAACTCCAGGTCAAGCTTTTGATGTTGCGACAGCCCAAGAAGAAGAAGGTATGGGAACATGGACGAATTCGTTCGGTGAATCAGTAAAAGATGGCGAGAAGAGCGTTGAGTTAAGTGTACCGGGTAAAACGAAAAAAGAACAAGCTCAGTACACAACTTCTCTAACTTGGGAATTAAAAGACGCACCAATGTAATAGAAGCATTTAAGAGAAATAACGAAAGAGATAAAGCTGTTTTTCAGTCTTTATCTCTTTCGTTTGTATATTAAACTATGGAATATGTGAGGAATATAGTATGAAATATGTAAAGAAAATTATGAGTTTTTTATTGGCTGTAGCGATTTGTATAACTGTTTTTAATGTGAAAGTAGAAGCAGCTGAAATGAAATTTGCGGTAACCGCGGTCATTCCAGAAAATCAAGTGGATAAAAACCAAACATATTTTGATTTGAAGATGGAACCAGGACAAAAACAAACGCTGCAAGTACAAATGAAAAATGATACAGATAAAGAAGTAGAAGTAGAGACATATGCGAATACCGCAATTACAAATAATAATGGAATCACTGATTACAGTGTAGTGAATCCAGAGTTTGATACTACATTAAAGACACCATTTTCAAAAATTGCTAAAGTACAAAAGGAGACAAAAATTCCAGCGAAAAGTACAGTAGTAGTAAATGTGAATATTGAAATGCCTACAGAATCATATGATGGTGTGATTTTAGGTGGTTTATACTTTAAAGAAAAAGAAGAAGAAGAAGATAAGAAAAAATCAGAAGGTGTGCAAATCAAAAATAAGTATGCATATGCTATCGGTGTTGTATTAAGAGAAACGGATGCAGAAGTAAAACCAGATATGAAATTAAATGAAGTAAAACCAGGTCAAGTGAATGCGCGTAATGTAGTGACAGCGAATTTACAAAATATAAAACCAGCAATGTTAAAGAATTTAAGCGTAGATGCAAAGGTATACACTGAAAAAGGTAAAGATATACTACATGAAACGAAAAAAGAAAATTTAAGAATGGCACCAAATTCTAACTTCGATTATGCAATTAGTTGGGACAATAAAGCTTTAGAGCCAGGAACATACCGTCTAGAAATGAAAGCAACGGACGGTGACCAGAAATGGGAGTGGACCAAAAAATTTACGATTGAAGGAAAAGAAGCACAGAAGTTAAATGATACAGCTGTAGAGGCCAAAAAGGATTATACTCTGTACTATATTATCGGTGGAATTTTATTACTTGTAGCACTACTAGTTTTAGTATTCTTGCTAGGAAGACGCTCTAAGAAAAAAGATGGCGAACAAGAATAGTAAACGATATATATTGATGATGTAAGTACTATTAAGAGAATGATAGCATGATACAAAACACTGTTAAGAAATAGTGTTTTGTATTTTTTTATAAAGTATTTGAAAGAAAGAGAATATTAGTCAGAATGGCCAATTTATAGATTCGCAAGGTCGTAAATTAACAGGTTTGAAAATTACGTGATTTTGGAAAGTGTGTATAATATACGGGTGTGAAAGAGAAGGGTATGTAATATAACAATATTATTATATGATTTTTAAAATGTGCACTGCGTTATGAATGGGAAAAGAGGGCGATACAAGATGCGAATTGGAAAAAAGGTGATAATTGTTATGATAATAGCAATTATTAATATTTCTTTATTATTTTCTAATCTCAATGTACTAGCGGTTGAGGTGTAAAAGAACCGCTAATTAATGCTATGAGGTATGTAAAGGGCAGTCAACAATATACGTTAGGTGAAACGGCTGTAGAAGTGGCTGCGTCTATTTCAACGAATAACGAACCGACTGAAGTAGCTTGGAATGAAGAAACGAATGGTATCCGATTATTTATTGAGCCTAGTCCGCTTATTAAAGTTGGTATGGAATATAAAGGAAAGTTAGAGTAGGTGTTAGCAGATGTGCCGATATAACGCGGTATTCACGCAAGAAAAAATGCGTGAATGCGAGAGGAATGTTCGGTGATATAAATGGAAGAATATAGTATAGTTACATTAAAGGCAAAATAAACTCGCGAGGACTAGCAGCTTAATATATTGCCTTTTATTAGGGTGTATAGTCGTATTCAAGTATATACTAATTAATAACAATCAATATAAAGAAAATTATTTGAAAGACAGTCAATTATTTTAAGACACGGTAAAAAATTGCTGTAATAAGTTATTAGTATTGCATTGTTAAAAGAGTAATTTAGGGTTGAGTTACTCCAATTGATAAAAATCCTATACTTTGTCAATATAGTGATTTTATCGTCCATTATTTGTTGTTATTTTGCGTTTGTTGTTTTTGCTTGGGCCTCCTTTAAGGAGGCCTTTTTTTATGAGAACGGATGAAGTGCATCCTTACACATAATAAAGCCTCTTTAAAATCCCCATATGTTGGTGAATATTTTAAAGAGGAATGTATGATCTAACATGTATTATCACTTAATGAAATACTCAGTTTTAATGTTCTTTTCCTTCAAAAACTTTTCAATTTCTTTTTGCTTCCTACCATTAGCTTTCTCAAAGCGCTTTGTAAAAGAGAAATCAGTTTTGAATAATTTACCATCTTGAGCGAGTTTGTCTAATTCTTGATCTAGTTCTACTGAAAGTGCTGTAGATGATGAAATAAATTCATATATTTCTTTTGAAGGCTTTTTGTAATCATCAGGGATTGTATTGTTACTAATAAAA
>Ga0209463_1001501_pt1 | contig 14182 bp, 8 predicted proteins | sample AgamicMgSfrz_FD_187169 | JGI IMG/M metagenome (GOLD analysis project Ga0209463, IMG submission 187169) | Agave microbial communities from Guanajuato, Mexico - Mg.Sf.rz (SPAdes) (version 2) | ecosystem: Host-associated > Plants > Phyllosphere > Phylloplane/Leaf | place: Guanajuato, Mexico... | reverse complement strand
TATATCTAGTCAAAAAATGCACTCCTAGTTGTAGTTATGTCCAACAATTAGGAATGCAGTTTTTTCTAATATCATTCATATTAGCCTGGTCAGCATTAAAATTTATATAGCTTGTATAGTTAGTGATTTTTTAACATTGTTTACGATAAACTGCATGTTTTCAGCTTTAATTAAAAACATGTTTTTTTCCTTATCATAAATTAAATCCTGCTCATCAATATTTATATCTGTGGAGCTTATTTCTGGTACATCAACAATAACAATAGCCGTCACCACTTCTTGCTCAATCAAATAGTATATATTTTCAGTTTCAAGATAAATGGCAGGCATTCCGTTATAATCAGTTTGTTCTGCATTGTAGAGACTTGCTTCTAAATCAGTAACGGAGGAACCTAGAAACTGAAATAAAAATTCATATGAGTTGACTACATTATCAGAAAAATATGGTGCAAAAGTGGCTGTTGTTATGGATTTATTTTCAGTTACTTTTGCGGAAACATCTTCATTTTTTATATATTTTTTACCGGGATCATTATCCAAAGCAATCTCCGTCACAGTTGAATTTTGAGAAACTAAATGTACTTCTTGGCCAAAACTCAATGTTTTATTAGACAATTCTGTTGCCATATTATCGTTATAAAGGGCAGCATCCTGCGTAATTATTACCCCAGCTTTATCAAGTGGGTTCCAACTATCAGTTACAACTACAGCATCCTCTTCTGGCTTTTTACTTGTTTCTTGCTTCCTGTTATCCTTCCATTCCTCTTCTATAGCTTTTCCATAGAATAATCCACACACACTTAGTAATAATAATAAAGCTGCCATAATCACTTGAATTTTACTGCTCCAGCTTTTTTTCACTTTATTATTAGATTTTTTACGTCCAAGCTCCTCTTGCTGTAATGGTTTTTTTCTTTCTTCTTTTTGTGTATTTTGGTAATGGATTTGATGTTCTTTTGCAAGTCTATTAAACCAATTTATATACTTTTTATATTCAGCAACGACAACCTTTGTTTCATCAATCATTATTAACTTCCCATAGTGCATCCATGCTACTCGATCGCAAATTTTTTCTATCTGGCTAATGGAATGACTTACGAAAAAAATAGTTTTACCCTGCTTTTTAAATTCCGTTATTTTATCAACACATTTTTGATAAAATGTTTGGTCTCCTACTGACAAAGCCTCGTCAATTATTAATATATCTGGATCATTATGAACTGATATAGCAAAACCAAGTCGAGATTTCATTCCACTAGAGTAATTTTTAACCGGCTGGTCAATAAATTCCCCTATATCAGCAAATTCAACAATCGATTGATACATTGCATCAATTTGCTTATTAGAAAAGCCCATCATTAAGCATTTCAAATAAATATTATCTTTACCAGTTAGGCTATTATTCAGCCCAGCTGCAATTGCAATTAAAGAGGGTTGCCCTTCCATCGTTATTTTTCCAGAAGTCGGGGGAATAGTCTTCGCCAATAAATTAGACATAGTCGATTTACCAGATCCATTTACTCCAACAAAACCAATCGTTTCTCCTTCTAACACATTAAAGGAAATATTTCGCACTCCATAAAATTCTGATTCACTCTTTTTTCCTAAGAACAGGTCTTTTATTTTATCTTTTTTACTTTTTTCTAAGTTGTACTTTTTAGATACATTATCAAAAGATACTTTTATATTCATATTTATATACTCCTTTTAACTCATAGAAAATCTACAAATTTATCCCTGAACTTTAGATGAAGAATTGATCCTAAAAGTAATAGGGTAAGCGTAAGGAGCCAAAAATAAAGCATATACCATATATCTTCAAAAAACCAATATCCATTTAAGAAACTATTTCGATAACCATCAACTATGTAATATATTGGGTTTAGTTTTAATAAGGTTTGTACTGGCTCACTCATTTGACTTGGGTCCCAAAATAATGGGGTAATAAAAAATAGAAGCCTAGTTAATGCTTGTAATATTTGCTGGTAATCTCTTATCAAGACACTAATTGTAGAATTTAATAATGTTAGTGAAAAGGTGAATAGTATTAAACATATAAAATAATAAAAAAATTGTAGCCAATGTAATGATGGTAAAACACCAGAACATAATAAGATAATAATATAAATCAAAACCATTATAATATGGATAAATAAATTAGAAGTTATAACTACAGATGGCAATGAACTAACGGGAAAGTTCATCTTTGATACCATTTTTATTCGTTTAAAAACACTATTTGAAGCTTCCACAACAGTAGGACTTACAAAAAACCAAGCTATCATTCCTCCCAACATCCAAATGATAAAACTGTGTTCCCCAACAGGTTGGCCTTTTCTTATGCCGAAACCAAAAACGAACCAATAAGCAAGCACTTGGATTAACGGGTTTAACCATTGCCATAATACTCCTAAATAGTGCTGCTGGTATTTTGACCTTGTTTCATATATGGCTAACCTTATTATTAAAGGCAAAGAATGAAGCTGTTCTTTTAACACTTTCCATATTTCACTCATAAGATTCTTCTTCCTTATAAAAAATTATTATTTAGTATAAATTTTACCAAATGCCATTATCCCATATTACTCTTGATTATGAAAGAGCTATTTCTACTACAGGGTAGCCTGTACAGATGTATAGTGTGAATAACAAAAATACCCCCAGCCTAAAATAGGGGTATTTTATATTAATAAATGGCAGCAACCTTTGGTTTGTTTAACATATGCTCTAAGGTTATCTCATCTAGGCGACTTAACATTTCTTGATAATACTTCGATTCTAAATGGTCCGGTGTACTATTTTCAGGATGGTTATACAGAGAATAGTATTTCTCGTTACTTAAATCAATGATCTTTGCTTTTGGCAGCAATTGAAGGAAGTAGTTTTCCATATATTCAAAAAGATAATTACTTCTTTTGATATACTTATTATCATTAAACTTCTCTAGTTTTCCATTCTCATCTCGGAAATGTTCTGTTTTTCTAACCTTTTTCAGAATAATTCTTTCTTCAGGTATAAATTTAGTTATTTTTTCAGCAAATTCTTTTATTCTTTCTTCCCATAATTCCATATATAACTTTATATCTCTCTCATTATGAGTTAAAACTTTCACATTATCTTTTAATTCATAGAGATAATTTATATTTCTTCTTAACATATAATTAATCGTTATTACATGTTCATCATCGAATAACAAAATATCTTTCGCACCGTCAACATAAAAATCTAACAAAAGATAGTCTGGCTGTGTTTTTTCAACTTGAGCAAAGAAGTCTTTACGATAATCACTGCGAACGTAGCCAACTTCCCTTTCGTCAAATCCTTCAAATTTCTCTTCAGGGAATTCTACAGGATTACTCATTAAACTAATAATGGACGAATGGAATTGAGTGTATACAACATTATACCTACTTTTATAATTTGGATTATAAAAGTTTGAAGAACTAAAAGCTAAACGACTAAAGCAAGAACCTAATACTGCAATCTTCAGGTTATTATCACTTGCATGAATAGTCCTTTTTTTAGATGTAAAGACCAACTTCCCTTCTTTAGTTAACAGTAAATAAGTTTCGTTATTTACTTGGAGACTATCAATACTTATCCCTTTTCCTTCTGATATTAAAGGAATTCTTACCTTTGTTTCTATGCATTTGTCATATCCTTCTAAATAAATGGAATAGCAATCATTTTCACCTGTAAAAATACTATTAAAAACTTCTTTATAGGAAAAATTAATAATTAACAATTCACCAATAGTGTTAAAAGGTAAGTCAACTACATTTACTACATGTTGCCCCTCTTCAAAGGATGATTCCTTGACTAAAACAACATTATCCAAGGATATTCCTTTTTTCAATATTCCTTCTATAACAAGTATAGAATCATCATTAACTTGTAAGTTTTCAAGATTAAACAAAGATTCTGATGTTGAGATAGTTAAAGATATCGCCTTTTTATAGTTTCGATAGAAATTAAATTCTAGATAATCCAATAGTTTATAGCGACGTAAAAGATCAAAGCTTCCACTCAACGTAGCTTCATATTCCCTTTCAACTTCTTCTCCATCAGTCTTAATTGTTAAAAAAACATCCCATGTTTCTTTTTTATAAAGATATTCTTTACTTACTAATTTCTCTAGATCAATTTCCGATATGTACTCATTTGTATTATTTACTTGAACAGGAAACTCAACATTATCCTGGTAGTATAATATGTCAGATTGAATGCGTTTTTTAAACTTCAATTTCATTTCATGATTTTCTAAAGGTAAATGATTATTAAGGTTAAATTGAATGTCTAGTTGTTTTCCATTAACTTCTCCTTGCCAGTCAATAATTGATACTTCTTTTTGATTAACAGAAATAGCAATAGTATTCATCTTTGTTTTATATAAATTCATTTGGAAAGAAGAATTAATGGAATGCTTCGTTAGTTGAGGAGTAATATCCATCTTAATTTTTTCTAATTTATTTCCTAAAGAGATATAAAAATCCCATATTGCAACTTTGGAAAAATAAGCAGATTCAGTTAATTGATTCATATCAATTAATAATTGAAATACATTTTGTTGCCACTTACTTTCAATGTTAATCCTTTCAGGAATAAAAAAATCATCAGAAGTTATTCTTTCCTGTAAAAAAAATGTTGGTTTTTCATTTACTGAGATAACCCCATTAAAATTTCCATCCAACACTACTATTTTGTTATTGCTTTCTTGCTGAACTTGAACGATTTTTGCAAACATAATTTCCTCCAAATTTATAATAGTACTAATTTAACCAACTTCAAAACAATTGGAAGAAAACTAACATTCAAAAATAAAATGTTAGTTTTCAACTTAACTATTTAATTTATAAACACTTGTAAAATGATTGCATAGCAGATTCATTATATTCATTATAATTAAATTCTTCTGGTGTATGCTTCTCTTTTTCATTAACAATCGAGCGCATTCCACTTTCTAATCCAAGTATATTATTCTCTACAAGCAATCCATATTTACCATTTTCTAAAACTGCTCTATTGGCGACAATATCTGTTGCTATTATTTTCATCCCTAGTGTCATTGCCTCAAGTAAGACCATCGGTTGACCCTCATAATGTGAAGAAAGGATAAAACTATCACACTTTTTCATAAAGGAGAAAGGATTTTCTATTTGTCCCATGAGATAAACACAATCTTTTAATTCTAATTCATCAATCAAAGCACTTAATTCTTCATACAATGCACCTTGCCCTAAAATATACAGCTTACTATTTATATGCTTGCTGTGGAATAGTGCAAAGGCATGAATAAGATTGTCTTGGCCTTTTTCGGGAGAAAGTCTTCCCATATTAACAAAATTGATATTCTCTTCAGATGGTTCGGGAATAAATACGTCCCCTACTTGAATTCCAAGCTTTTCTTTAACTAATAAAGCCCTACTATCTAACCAACCCAAAGAAACTTCATTTAATTGTAAATGTGAATATTTTCCCTTTTGCGTTGTTATCTCTTTATCAATATATACAAGCTGACCATCTAATTGTTTAACATGCTTCAAGGTTTTTTTTGCACCTTTTAAACCATACGGGGTTGTCCAAATATAATCCTTTTTCCCTAATTTAATCTCTGCTACTTTTGATACTTCTGCTTCTTTTATAATCATTGGCTGATCTTTAATAACCTCAAACGCTCTAGAATCAAGCCAACCTATTCTTACATCCTCCACAGAAAATTCATAATAGCTTCCTTTTCTTGTTCGATGGACAGTATTAACTTTTGCAATTATTCCTTCATATTCTGTTGCCAAAGCAACTTTTTTAGCCCCTACATTTGGGTAAGCTTTAGTCCAAATTGTATGATCTGAAGGTTTTTTTATAAGTGCATAAGTATCTTTGTAGATATTTCGCTCATTAAGAGTCCTGTCTTCAATGCGCTGAATAAAATTACTATGCTCTTTATAGTTTTTCTGTAACAAAGATACTCTCGCCTTACTGATTTTTGCATGCTGGTCTTTAGGCATAGTGCTGTCCATTGAATATTCCTCTAAAATATTTAGAGCTGATGCATCTATCCAACCTATAAGTGTTTCATTGATGGATATCCTAACATATACACCGTGTTGAGTCTTGGCTTCCTTATCTAATGACAGGATAATATTCTTATAATCTCCGCTCTTTGAAATCTTCTTTATACCTGAAACTTTATAAGGAAGAGACCATATATCATTCCCTCTCGGCCTTGCAAGTTGACCTACTTTATCAATATCACGTTCTACTATAATTGAATCTGGAAGCAACTTTATCGCTTTACTGCTAATCCAGCCGACTATTTGATAATTGAAACTAAACTTATAAAATAACTCTCCGTCAACCACTGCTTTCCTGGAAATGAAGATCTCTGAATTAACGATTTTTTTATCCACTTTATAATTTCTGGCATTTTTCTGATTTGGAAGTGTATTCCAAACCGGAAACAAGTTTCCATTTCTTAAGATCCCTCTTGTTTTAAATCCTTCAGACCCGGATAATTCCTTACTTATTTCAGGTGCTTGAGCCCCAAGTATCTTCTCAGGATTTATTGAATTCATTATGAAATCGAACTTGTCATAACCAGCATATTCTAATAGATTGCTGCGGTTTAATTCCATTGTACCTTCAGATACACTCACTAATTTATCAAAGCGATGGTAGATAGAAAATAAACCTCTTAAGTTAACTCTATGTGGTCTTCTTTTATTTACAACCTTCTCACTATCTGACAGCAAATCATTATGCATATAACAAATTTTTCTTTTTGCATCTGCTGCAACAAGGAACTTGGCCCAATATAAACTATAACCACTGAAATCTATAACATGATCAAAATTTGTTTTTCCAAATAAACGCGCATGTTCTCTAATATAAGCTTTTTCCGGATAAAGCAGTTTACCTAAGTAACCTCTTTCTCCTCTGTTATGAATGAACTTATCTCTGTATACTTCAAATAATTTATAGACAGGTAGTCCTGGTTTAAACAGGAAACGAACATTTTTATTAACCTTATTAATGTTTTTTAACACGACTTTTGAGTGAGGTGTGCCTGTAAAGCAAGTAACATCATATTTATCATAATCAATATTATTCATTAGATTGATGAAAGAGGAAGTAATCCCGTTATCCATCATTCCACCTGGATATATTAATATTTTTTCTTTTGCAGAATCCAAGTCATAAATTGTATTTAATTTTTCATCTTTCATATTAAAAATATAGTTTACAACTCGTTCAGTTACTTTTCCATTCTCATAATTTGTATATTTCTTTTGCATTGCTAGATAGTTTTGTCTGTACTTTCTCTTTAACACATCAATATTTCCAACCGCTTCTATTAACTCTCTAGAATTAAAGACCATAGGACCAGGCAAATCATCATTAGCAATATATTGACCTCTTTCTTCACTGTACGCATCGGCATCCCATGTATAGAATAGAATCGGCTTATTCGTAACCAAGAAATCAAAGAATATACTGGAGTAATCCGTTATTAGAAGATCCACTGTTGAAAGCAGTTCATTTGTATCAATAAAATCAGGGATTAGCTTGGAAGCTAATTCACTATAACTGGATGCTTTTTTATATAAATATGGATGTACTTTGACCAAAATATTATATTTTTCACCAAACTCTTTTTCCCATTGATTCAAGTCAGCAATGATTTGCAAAACATCATTGTTTACCTTTGCCACATTAGTGCCTTTCCAAGTTGGCGCATAGAGAATTGTCTCTTTGCCTGAATCAAGTACAATACCTAACTCTCTTAAATACTCTTGGTATAAATCAGGCTTTGTATTTATAGTTAAATCAATTCTAGGATAACCTTCTTCAATTATTGTTCCTTTGTATAAACCAGATAGTTTATAGCTTTCTGTAAACATTTTTGTCGTATGGGAATTGGGACTTAGCAGATAATCTGCACTTAGGAAATTTCTCACAACGTTTTGTGAATGGGAAGGGTTCCCTGGAATATCAAAACCCATACTTTTTAGTGGAGTACCATGCCAAGTATTAATATAGTTTTGATTCTTTTTAGGAATAAAAAATGATTGAAACGTAGAATTATTGATCAGGTATTCAGATGAAGCTAAATACTTATAATATTCCTTTGAATTCCTTTTTACGAATTTAACATTTGAGTATCTTTCATATTTCTCCACAACAGATGAAAGCGCTTCGAAATCTGCAATAGACCATATATGAGTATAATTTTGAAAATTTGGATTATCCAACATGTATTTAAACATTGCATATGGACTATCCGTCATGCTGTTACCATCACGACTTTCATAAATTATGGTATTTTTCTCTACCTTTAGCGAAGTATAATACTTTGCATAATTATTTACTCGACGATGATTATCCTTTTTGTAATAATTAACAATTGGATTTTTAATAAATTCCCAACGTCTTTTTAATACCTTTTTTTTCAAAATATTCAGCCCCTTGTTTCTTCTCCATAACTAGTAAAATATTAGCACTACTATAATAAGTATCCTAGTATAATTACAAAGGTAAATAGATGCAATCGATAAAGAGACATATCCCCCCTTTGCAACAATTACTTCCTTTTCATGTCTATGCTAGTAGCAGCTCAAAAAATCACATACACTTTATTACTTAGCAGCAGCTAACTCCGTTTTTATTTGCGTTGTTGAGATCCCTTCGGTTCTAGGCAGATAAACTACATTACAATGTTCTTTCAGAAAATCAAATTTCCCTTCCCAATCATCGCCCATAACAAATGTATCTATTTCATTTTCTTTGACATCAATTACTTTTTGTTCCCATGTATTTTCAGGAATTACTTCATCTACATATTTAATCGCTTCTAAAATAAACTTCCTGTTTTCATAGCTATGAAAAGACTTTTTCCCTTTAATATCATTAAACTCATCTGAAGATATAGCAACAATTAAATAATCACCTAAGTCTTTTGCTCTTTTTAATATATTGATATGCCCCCAGTGCAGTAAATCAAATGTTCCGTACGTAATTACTTTTTTCACACAGCTCCACTCACTTTCATATATTCCTTATAATACTATCAGCAAAAATATACAGTTGACTAGTATTAATTTTATCTAGTCATTATACTATACATTTCCATTAATATTTACATTACTTTTACAATAGATGAAAAAATAGTAAAGTGGGCATAGAAAATACTAAGCTATAGTATATATAAAATAATGTTCTAGAGAATTTTCATATGCAATAAATTCTTCCAATAATGAACTTGCAACCTACTAATTACACATAATTGAATAGTCTCTTGAAGAATATTGTGTAATCTGCAGGTCGTTTTTTAGTATACCATGAATATCAGTTAGTAGGATTATTTACCTAGTTGTAATTTTTTCCATTATAATAATAAATAACCATACTCACTGTGTTTTATAAATAACCTTTCGTATTCTTTGATTCTAATAGAGGCGTTTTTTAATAATAGTTCCAATTTCGTAGTTATAAATGACCTCTAACATATTTATTAACTAAAAAAAGACCTCTATTTAATGAGGTCTTTTAACAGAACATTGTTTATTTATAAGGTTATTTTAAACATACAAGCAATCTAAATTTTTTAAGTTATCAACTGTAACTAAATCCTCAAAGGTAAAAATCATTAGGGTTAGGATTTATTTTATTTTCTTGTCCATATTCAATAACATCACCACTTAGGTATTCATATTCTTCATAATTCGACTCATGGTATAATTTTTCTTGTGGAAATAAAACATATAATAACCCTTTTAACATAATCTCACCTCTTTTTGTTGTTATAACAATTATAGTAAAACTTTGTTAACATTATGTGAATTCTTTAAGAATTTCTTGTTAATATTTCATCTTATAACTTAATTTTTCCCCATATTTTCTTATATAAACAAACTAAATGTGTTAAGAATTTTATGCAGCGTTCTACTTCTGATAAATAGGCCATTCATAACCTAAAAATTCTATTGTGATAAATTTTCAGGTTATGAATGGCACTTACCTGTTTCAAGAATTTTTATTAAGAACATTTTTACGAACAAATGTTGTATACTAGTTAAGCACTGATATTATTACCCGTATAAGTAATACAGTGACCACTCTTCTCATTCGAGGGGAGTGTTTCCATTAATCTCTGGACAATTTTTAAAAAATAAATTATAATAATTAATCCATTGGTTTATCCAAAGTGGATTCTCTATCATAACTTAGACCTTACTCCCCCGGGTAAGGTCTTTTATTATTTTACTATAAACTCTAAATTTCCTTCCCATAAAATCATTGCTTCATTTAGAATCAGCGTTTTATCTCCCTATTACACAAATAAATTATTTTACTGTTATCTACAGAGAATTTTAGTTTGACAGCATGTCCATTATAATTTAAACTAAAATAGTTCTTTATAGAGAACAAAATAATTGCCAAACTAAATAAATCGTTCTATAATAAGCACGAAAACAGGAGGAAACCTTTTGAAAAAATTATGGGAATCACCAATATTAGAACATCTGCACCTCGATTTTTCATTTTTCTGGGGAGGCAAAGGCCATGGGAATTCGGATCATGGGAATGGACATGGTCATTGGAATGATTGGTTGCACTGGGGAGATAATGATGATTGCAATGACGGAAACGAAAATGATCCAATCTTCGACTCATGATTAATGGTGAATATTTTACCAAAACCCTTTTCTGCATAGAAAAGGGTTCTAATTTAAAATGAAATGAGTGATAGAAATGAAAGCAACTGTAAATTATTATAAAGCCTTCGGGTTAACAATAAGTAGCAATATCCCATTGCCAGAATTGAAATTGTGTGAAAGAGCAGAGCAGGTGGATGTAAAAATTGAACTAGGCAATCTTATAAATGAGTGGTTTCCTTATTCCCAAGCTTCCAATAGGTTTGTTGTAACAGAGCAACAAGTGCTTTTCCATATAGCAGATGTGGCAACATATTGCATCCGAGGCGGGAAAAAGATTATTGTATCTCCAAAGAAAGATGCTGATGAAGCACAGCTTCGCCTATATATTCTAGGTTCCTGTATGGGTGCTATCTTAATGCAAAGACATATCTTCCCTCTCCACGGAAGTGCTATTGCCATCGGTGGAAAGGCGTATGCAATTGTCGGCCATTCTGGAGCAGGCAAATCGACACTGGCTTCAGCCTTTCTTGCAGAAGGCTATCAACTGTTAACTGACGATATCATTCCATTATCCTTTTCTAAAAATGGCCAGCCCTCTGTAATACCAACATACCCACAACAAAAGTTATGGCAAGAAACTTTAACACAATTTGGATATGATTCAAATAAATACAAGCCGATTATCAAAAGAAAAACCAAATTTTTAATTCCAGTCACTGATCAATTCTCAGATCAAGCCCTTCCATTGGCAGGAATTTTTGAACTAGTAAAATCAACGGAAAACCAGATAGCTCTTCGCCCACTTAATAAATTCAAATTGCTTGAAACAATATTCACTCACACCTACCGTAATAACTTTGTTGAAGGTATGAATTTAAGAGTATGGCATTTTCAAACTGCTATTAACATTGTTAATCAGGTGAAAATTTATCAATTAAGTCGTCCGGTGATTTCGTTTACGGCAAATGAGCTTGTTTCTTGTATTGTTAGGACTATTGGTGAGAATGAGTTTAAGGTTAATTGATATTAGAGATGAATAGACAAAAATCAAAAAAGGCAAATTGCCTTTTTTATTTATATATTTTCATTAATCTTAAGCAACCCCAGTTTCCTTCCAGTATATAAAACTGGTCTGAGTGGGAAATACAAGAAGTGAAGTATTTTAGGTAGTTGGAAAATTTGATAATCTTTATAAGTCGGATATGACAGTATTAATAAGAATTTAACTTTTTGAATAATGTTCTTTTGAAGTACCAAATTATACTTATTATAAGGTATTAAATCCTTAGGAAATGGTTGGTCGTATTCAATACTTTTTATATATATCATTGCCCAATGTGCTAATTCTTCTGCTTTTCGAGTAAGTAAATAGGAACTTTGCTTATTAAGCGGGGTTTTTAATAACCCTTGTGCCAAGATCAATGATTGCCCAATAACATGTTCATTTGAGTATTCAAGCATTACATTCCTATATTTCTCCCAATCAATGCCTTTTCGAAGTAGCTTATCTATATCTACTAACCATCTTAACCGGAACCAGCCATGACGAGCCCCGTGAGAGATTAAATAACAAAATAAATCTTCTTCTCCCAAGTAATAAAGAGGTTCAGTGGTTAATTGGCTAACCCTCCTTCTTTCCCATAGACGAGTAAATGAAGGTTCTTTATCTGGTAGATCATTTAGTCTCCAATGAATTTCTATTGAAAATCTTGAATTGGGATGAAAAAATTCAGCATGATGTGTCCTAAGTCTTTCCTCTTTTAATATCGTGCATGTTTTTTCCTTTCTTTCTATGTAACCATGTTTCATTAGAAGCTCTTGAACATTTTGAAATTCATGAGAAGGAATAAGAATGTCCAAATCCTTAGAAGACCTTAAACCTATGTCGCCATATAAGTCTTTACCTAAAATTGGACCTTTTAGGAATAATGCTCTTATATTATTTTTATTTAACATCCTTCCAATGGAATCCATCTCTTGGGTTAACTGCAGCATGGAAAAAACATTTTGTCTGTATTTATTTTGAAGAAAACTCATAACTGATTCAGGAATCCAGGTTGATTCATTTTTTTGTAATTTGGAATATAATAATGGAATAACCCGATGATGCTTAGCCAATTGCAAAAATTTCTTCCAGTTTATATCTGCTTTACTATAAGAATTTATTTTTAAAACATCAAAATTAGCTTCTAAAAGATCTAGTAATAAATTCATTTCTAAAGGTAACTGTGTTAGAAAATTTATTTTGTTTTCTTTCATAATTCTCATTATTTCCTCCTAAATTCTTTAACTTTCCAACTACGAAAACGTTCTTTAATAAGAACAATTTTACCTAATTTAGTTCTTATTATCAACATATTCCTCAAAAAAAATGAAGCCTTGGTATCAAGGCTTCATTTTGCAATTTCTTCTAAACTGAATTTATATTCTTTAATTTCCGGCCGTCCAATAGATTGATAATTTATTCCAGCTTGCTTAGCATCAGATAAGGAATAACAATTACGCCCATCGTAAACGAAAGGTGTCTTCATCTTTTCTTTAAACATATCTAAGTTAAGTGTTTTAATTTCCTCCCACTCTGTAAACACAAAACACAAATCTGCATCAATTAGAACCTCTTCAATAGAATTCTCGTATATAACTTGTGTTGGATATATTTTCTTAAAGTTCTCTATACCTACTGGATCAAAAGCATGAACTTTTGCTCCTTGATTCAACAATAATCTAACGTTTGGAATAGAAGGGGCTTCTCTTAAATCATCTGTACCTGGCTTAAATGTCAATCCTAGCACTGCAACTTTAAGTCCTTGGAATGAAGGGAAGTCTCTTCTTGCCTTTTTTATCAGCTTGAATCGTTGTTTTTCATTTACTTCAATCGCAGCTTTAACAGTACGAAGAACATAACCTTCCTCCTCTGATAACCAGTGCAACGCCTTTGTATCTTTAGGGAAACATGACCCACCGTAACCAATACCAGGATTTAAGAACTTATTGCCAATACGGGCATCATAACTCATTCCGTTAGTAACCTCTTCTATATCAGCTCCAACAACCTCACATAGATTTGCTATGTCATTAACAAAGGAAATTTTTAATGCTAGAAAATCATTTGAAGCATACTTAACCATCTCAGCACTTCTACGATTCATAGAAAGAATTGGTTGATTAAAAGGTTTATAAATATCTGTTAAGATATTTTTTGCATGTTCACTTTCAACCCCAACAACAATACGAGAAGCATTTAAAGTATCTCTAACCGCTGTTCCTTGTGCAAGAAATTCTGGATTAGATGCAACCTCTACCTTTACATCATGCTTCAAGTAGTTCTTTATGAAAGTTTCGACTTTATCATTTGTTCCAATCGGTACTGTAGATTTAATGACAACTAAGCAATCCTTCTTAATGTTTTCCGCAATTTGGCGAGCAACTGTGTATACAAAATTTAAGTTAGCGGATCCATCCTCGTTTTCAGGTGTACCAACTCCAATAAAAACAACATCAGATTTTCTATAAGCACTTTCATAATC
>Ga0209463_1001500_pt1 | contig 14212 bp, 16 predicted proteins | sample AgamicMgSfrz_FD_187169 | JGI IMG/M metagenome (GOLD analysis project Ga0209463, IMG submission 187169) | Agave microbial communities from Guanajuato, Mexico - Mg.Sf.rz (SPAdes) (version 2) | ecosystem: Host-associated > Plants > Phyllosphere > Phylloplane/Leaf | place: Guanajuato, Mexico... | reverse complement strand
GGTGTTTTTATAAATAGAATTTCTGTATCTGGTTGTGACCGTTGAGCATACTTAATGCCAGGGGGAGTCACATAAAAGTCTCCCTGTTGGAAAGTATATTCTTGTCCGGTTTCTATATCCATATATTCCGTAGTACCTTTGATTATATATTGGTACTCGTAAGCTTGAGTATGATAGTGGGGTGATTCACTTTGAAAGTCAGTGTATGAAGTAATACCAATTTCTAGCTTGTCGTCCTCTATGTGATTAAGTACTTGAGGAAGTGATAAATTTCCTACCAAGTACTGTCTCGTATTATTATCTAATGAATGTTGAATTTGCTCATTACTAATACTAGATATTTGTTTCTTCATTTCATTTCTCCTTTGTAAAGAATCTTTTTATTAATATACGTTTTAGTCGTAAACTATCGTGACTAAGTTTCTGTTTGTTAATTAGGAGTTGACCAATCTATAAGTAAATAGTTTTCCCATTCCTTAATCTTTATTTAATTTATCTTATAAAAGCTTTACTCTTTCCTGTTAAGGCATCTTGGATTCTTATCTTTTGGGTTATATGCATGTCTATCTTGTCTAATTCACTTATAGAAACAAATTCTACTCTTTTTGATTCATGGCTAATTGCCAATGATCCACCTTTAATTTCACCTAAAAAGCAAATTGAAAATTGTTGGCGCACCTCTCCATCCTCATATGCTATGACATGGTTAGGATCACTATATACTCCTAATAATTGTTTTACCTCCATATCAAAACCGGTTTCTTCCCTTACTTCTCGTTTTATTGCTATTTCCACTGTTTCACCCGGTTCCATAGTACCTCCAGGCAGAGACCACTTTCCATTGTCCAGTCTTTCTTGAAGGAGAATTTCCTTTTCATCATGGAATATGACAGCTGAAACTGCCGGAATAATAACATGTGGTTTTGGAGCATGTTCATCATAATAATAATCTTTTCTATTCATCCTTTATCCATCCTTTTTTATCTAATTTCATTTTTTTGTTGACAACGTTTCCATTTCATTTTAATATAAACACATAGAAAATAACAAATGTTATTAACCGTAACATATGTTACAAAAACCGAATAATTGTTTTAATAAATAACAATTGTCACGATATTAACTTATAAGTTATTCGATATAAAAAATGTTAATATCAAAAATTTTATTTTGTAAACGGTTAATAGATTCTGTTTTCAGAAAAGTTATTTTATTAACAAAAAGAAGATTTTATAAGGGAGATGGAATAGATGTCAATCTATCAACAACTTTTAGAAAAAGAACGTGCAAATGAACCAATTAAGGTAGGGGTTATTGGTGCCGGACAGATGGGATTTGGAATGATTGGTCAAATCTCTCGTATTCCTGGTATGAGTGTAACTGGAATTAGTGATATAAATGTTGAGGCAGCACAAAGAGCTGCAGATTACTATAACTCACAGGCAGATAGAAAAGAATCAATTATAGTATCAAATGATTTTCGTGAAGTGATTCAATCTCAAAATGTTGAAGTAATTGTTGATGCTACAGGTGTTCCGGAAGTAGGGGCAAATATTTCGCTTGAGGCGTTCAGATCTAAGAAACACCTTGTTTTATTAAACGTTGAAGTAGACATCACAATTGGTCCAGTAATGCATCAAATGTTTAAGAATGCTGGATTAGTTTACACAGGTTCAGCAGGTGATGAACCTGCAGCAACTCTTGAGTTATTTGAGTTTGCAAAAACGATGGGGATGGAAGTACTAGTTGCTGGTAAAGGGAAGAATAATAAATTAAATGTCACAGCAAATCCTTCCACTGCACAAGAAGAGGCAAATAAGAAAAAAATGTCTTCTCATATGCTAGCTGCTTTCCAAGATGGTACAAAGACAATGGCTGAAATGAACTTATTGTCTAATGCAATAGGATTTGTACCTGATGTAGTTGGAATGCACGGTGTTGCTGGAGACCTTGATTCAGTTATTAAAGATTTGGATGTAAAAGATAACGGTGGAGTGTTAAATAACTTTGGTGTAGTTGAATATGTGGATGGTCTTGCACCTGGAGTATTTGTTATTGTAAAGGGTCAAAATGAAGCTGTGGCACACGAGCTAAATTATCTATTGAAAAAAGGTGAAAGAGATCACCATATTTTATATCGTCCATATCATTTAGCAAGTTTAGAAACGCCGATTACTATTGCAAAAGCTGTTTTACAACATGACTCTTCAATCCATCCAATTGGTGCACCGGTTTCTGAAACAGTTACTGTGGCGAAACGTGATATTAAAGCTGGTGAAACATTAGATGGTATTGGAGGTTACTCTGTACGCGGTGTTCTTGAAACACATCAGGATATGAAACAAAATGGTCATATTCCAATTGGTTTAATTAGTGGTAAAGTTGTAGCGAAAAAAGATATTCGCCAAGGTCAATTCCTAACAACGGATGATGTAGAGTTAGATCCTACGACAACTGTATGGAAATTAAGATCACTTCAAGATCACTTATTCCCTACAAAAACATCCAAAAGTGAAATCCTAACCACTATCTAAGTTTCAAAGCGTGCAGCAAACCCCTATTAAAGAATAGAATTTGCTGCACCTTTTTTCTAAGGAAAGGGACTTAAGAGAAGGAGATTACTCTTTATGAAATTTATTATACTTCTTTGCTTTCTTTTAATTGTTCAATATGCACTTACCTTTATACAGATGCGATATTACAGAAAAAGTATGGATGAGATTGTAAGAGCTTACAAAGGGAAAGAAGGGTACTATTTTTTCTCAGGTATGGAGAGAAGAAAATTTAGACCCGGAGCAATTGCAATGCTTGTCGTAGATAATAACTATATTATTCAAGAATGCTATGTAGTAAATGGTTTTTCTGTTTTATCAAAGTTTAAAGAATTAGGCAAATATAAAGGTCAACATACAGGAGCTGTACTAGATACTCTAGGGAATTGCCAAATGAACAATAAGAGGAAATCTAAACGATTACCTGCTGTTAATATAGCTCTTTCAAAAGCTGCTGAAAATGCATTATTATCAATATCCAAAAAAAGTATCTCATTGTTTTAATAGAAAGGAGTGCTAATTGTAATGGAATGGATTCAATGGTTCGGAGAACACTTTATCGGAATGTTTGATGCTGGTGGAAAACAGTTTATGAGTCTAATGACTGGTATTGTCCCGACTTTAGTTGTATTACTAACATTTACGTACGCAATGATTAAGTTCATAGGAGAAGAGAGGGTAAATAAGGTTATTCAATTCGCTGCAAAATATACTTTGTTAAGATATACGTTGATGCCAATGCTATCAATTTTAATGCTGACAAACCCAATGGCTTATACATTTGGACGGTTTTTACCAGAAAAACAAAAACCAGCGTTTTTTGATTCTTTAGTTTCTTTCTTCCACCCTGTGACTGCCTTATTTCCTTATGCAAACGCAGGAGAACTTTTTGTTTATTTAGGAATTGCCAACGGTATAAAACAGGCTGGATATTCAATGTCTGACCTTGCTGTGCGATATTTCTTAGTAGGTATTGTCATTATGTTATTGCGTGGTGTTATTACTGAACTTATTACAAAATATCTAGCTAAAAGAATGGAAGCGAATTCTTAAGAGGGGGAGGAATTACTGTGGCACAAGAAGGTAGCGTCATGACTAAGCAACGTGCAATTTTTGTTGATAAAGGTTCAGGTGGATGGGGAACAGGCCTAAGAATTGAACCAAAAGGAAAAAAAGTGAAGGTTGTTTCCATTACAGGAGGAGGAATCCATCCTGTAGCAAGAAAGATTGCTGAAGTCTCAGGTACAGAAGCAGTAGATGGATTTAAAACATCGGTGCCAGAAGATGAAATGATGTGTGTAGTTATCGATTGTGGAGGAACAGCACGTATTGGTCTTTATCCAATGAAACGTATTCCTACAGTTGATATTCTTCCATCTTCACCGTCCGGTCCACTTGCAAAGCATATTAAAGAAGACATTTTTGTATCAGGTGTGACAGAAAAGGAAATTAAAGTAGCTGTTGAACAAACGGGCGCTGAAATGAGTCAACCGGATAGCCAAGAAAATCTGAAAACTCAGGAGTTGAGTACATCAAGTAAAGAAAGTCCTAAAAATGAAGAGCAAGAAAGGAAAGAAGATAATTTCTTGATGAGATTTTCTAGAGGAATTGGAAAAGTTACTGGGACATTCTATCAAGCAGGACGCGATTCCGTTGATATGCTTATTAAGAATATCATTCCATTCATGGCCTTCGTTAGTATGCTAATTGGAATCATCAACTACACGGGTATTGGTGACGCTATGGCAAGTTTCTTATCGCCACTTGCAGGTTCTTTATGGGGTTTAATTGTACTCGTTCTTGTGTGTACGTTACCATTTTTGTCTCCTGTATTAGGACCTGGCTCAGTAATTGCTCAAGTTATTGGTGTTTTAATAGGTACAGAAATTGCTAAAGGGAATATCCCACCTCAATTTGCGTTACCTGCTTTATTTGCCATTAATGGACAAGTTGGAGCAGACTTTATTCCAGTTGGATTATCACTTGGAGAAGCGAAGCCGGAAACAATACAATATGGAGTGCCTGCAGTGTTATATAGTCGTTTAATTACAGGGGTGCTTGCTGTTGTCATTGCCTATGTTGCAAGTATTGGTATGTATTAATCATAAATTTATAAAAATGGAGGAATTAACATGTACAAATCGATCGTAAAAGAAATTGGAGAACTAGCTTTATCATTTGAAGAAGAGAAAATTATGATTTTATTTGGACCTCAAGCACCAGAGGGTTTAAAAGAAGTAGCTGTTATTCATGAAGTTGAGGCGGATGCTTCAGAGCAGCCTATTAAAGAAGGTGGAACTCTGCAAATTAATGAACAACAATTTACAATTACAGCTGTAGGTTCTTTAGCTAATAATAATTTGAAAGAACTTGGTCATATCTCAATTTACTTTTCAGAACCTACAGAAGAGGTTCTTCCAGGTGCAGTATTTGCAAGTCCACATGTACTTCCGCAATTTAAGAATGGAAGTGTGATTGAATTTAAAGCATAATGAAATAGGGCCTCCTAGAGTCCAAATAGAATAAAAAGAGAAAGGGGAGGTACTAGCTTGAACTTTCCTGAAGATAGTAGATTACTTGTAAAAGTAGCTCATATGTATTATGAGGAAGGAGCTACTCAATCCCAAATTGCAGATGAGGTAGGAGTCAGCCGATCTCTTATCTCTAAATATCTTTCAAAAGCTAGAGATCTTGGAATTGTGGAAATTATTATCCATGATGATAAAATTCACCCCTACAGACAATTAGAAGGTAAAATTGAACGTTTGTATGGTTTACGTGAAGTAGTATGCATTCCGAATCTTGGAGGTGAATCTTCTAAGAGCAGGTTAGGGGCTGCGGCAAGTAAATACCTACTAAGAGTATTAAAAGATGGTCAAACCGTTGGTGTATCTGCAGGAACAACGTTACATGAGGTAGCAAAGTCATTGACTTCTCCCCATTCTTATCCTTCTGTTACGTTTGTTCCTCTAGTTGGGGGAATGGGAAATGAACGAGTGGATATACATGCAAATCATATTGTAGCTCAATTTGCAGAAAGCATCCAAGCCCAATACAAACTTCTTCATGCCCCTGTAGTGGTAGATTCTAAAGAAGCAAAAGAAATATTTATGAGACAAAATTCTATTTTAAATGTTTTTGAACTAGCTAATCGGTCTGATATAGCAATTGTAGGAATTGGTGGAACCCCTGAACATTCAACCATGGTAAAATCTTACCTTGGTCAAGATCATAAAGGCTATTTTGATCAAGGTGATGTAGTTGGAGATATCTGCTATAACTTTATTAATAAAAGTGGACAGGCAGCAGATAGTTCTTGGAATGAAAAAATTATTACACTTGATTTAGAAAGGCTAAAAGAAATCCCTCTTGTTGTGGGTGTTGCTTGTGGCACAGAAAAGGTCCAGGCAATAAAGGCAGCTCTAGAAGGAAGATTAATTCAGGTATTAATCACTGATGAGGAGACAGCAAAGGGATTGTTGGATTAATTTAAGGAGAGAGGGGGACGAAAGAGTTATAACATCGTCCCCTTATTTTTTAAAAAAGGAAAGAAAAAGGAGAAGAAAAATGAACTTATCTATTGAACAATTATCTATTTCTACCATTCGAACACTATCTATAGATTCCATTGAAAAAGCAAATTCAGGTCACCCAGGTATGCCAATGGGAGCTGCTCCAATGGCATATACATTGTGGACAAAATTTATGAACATCAACCCAAAGAATCCAAACTGGTTTAATCGTGATCGTTTTGTATTATCAGCAGGACACGGATCGGCCCTACTATACAGCTTGCTTCATTTAGCCGGATACGACTTAGCAATTGAGGATCTTAAAAACTTCCGTCAATGGGGAAGTAAAACACCAGGTCACCCAGAGTTCGGTCATACAGCAGGTGTTGATGCAACAACTGGTCCATTGGGACAAGGTATTGCAATGGCTGTTGGTAAAGCAATGGCAGAACGTCATTTAGCTGAAACATATAACAAAGAAGGATTAGAAATTGTGGATCACTTTACATATTCTATTTGTGGTGATGGTGATTTAATGGAAGGTGTATCTGCTGAAGCAGCTTCATTAGCAGGACACTTAAAATTAGGCCGACTTGTTGTACTTTACGATTCAAATGATATTTCTTTAGATGGCGATTTAGATCGTTCGTTTTCTGAAGATTCAGAAGAAAGATTCGAAGCTTATGGCTGGCAAGTAATCCGTGTTGAAGATGGGAATGACTTAACTGAGCTTGCAAATGCAATCGAAGAAGCGAAAGGTGATTTAACACGCCCTACATTAATTGAAGTAAAAACAACAATCGGCTTTGGTTCTCCAAACCATGCTGGTACATCAGGTGTTCATGGTGCTCCATTAGGTGCCGAGGAAACGAAATTAACAAAAGAAGCTTATGCATGGACATTTGAAGAAGATTTCTATGTGCCAGAAGAAGTGTATGCTCACTTCAAAGCTACAATTGCTGAAGTTGGCCAAACGAAAGAGAACGAATGGAACGATGTTTTTGCTCAATATAAAGAAAAATATCCTGAACTAGCTCGTCAATTTGAGCTAGCAGTAGAAGGTAAATTACCAGACAGATGGGAACAACAACTACCAGTTTACAAAACAGGTTCTAGCTTGGCGACTCGTGCCTCTTCTGGAGAAGTACTAAACGCAGTAGCACAAGCTGTGCCACAATTCTTCGGAGGCTCAGCTGACTTAGCAGGCTCAAACAAAACAATGATTAAAGGAGAAGAAGATTTTACCCCAGCTGATTATAGTGGACGTAACATCTGGTTTGGCGTGCGCGAATTCGCAATGGGAGCTGCATTAAATGGTATGGCTCTACACGGCGGTGTAAAAGTATTCGGCGGTACGTTCTTCGTATTCTCTGATTATCTTCGTCCGGCAATTCGCTTAGCAGCTTTAATGAAGCTTCCTGTAACCTATGTATTTACACATGACAGTATCGCAGTTGGAGAAGACGGCCCAACACATGAGCCAATTGAACAATTGCCATCACTTCGTGCAATGCCAGGCCTTTCAGTCATCCGTCCTGCAGATGCAAATGAAACAGCTGCGGCATGGCGTTTGGCATTAGAGTCAACTGACCGCCCAACAGCGCTTGTGTTAACTCGTCAAAATCTACCAACACTTGAAGGTACAAAAGAAAATGCATATGAAGGCGTATCTAAAGGTGCCTACGTTGTATCTAAAGCTGGTAAAGATCAAGCTGATGCATTAATACTTGCAACAGGCTCTGAAGTAAGCCTGGCAATAGAAGCACAAAAAGCATTAGCTGCAGAAGGCATTGACGTATCTGTCGTAAGTATGCCTGCATGGGATCGTTTCGAAGAGCAATCTGCTGAGTACAAAGAAAGTGTTATCCCTAAATTAGTGAAAAAACGTTTAGGTATTGAAATGGCTTCTACACTTGGATGGGAACGTTATGTTGGAGACGAAGGACAAGTTCTTGGTATTAATCATTTCGGGGCATCTGCTCCTGGTGAGACAATCATGAAAGAATTTGGTTTTACAGTTGAAAATGTAGTAGCAAAAGTAAAAGAGTTAATAGAAGTTGCTATCGTTCATTAATAAATGGAAGAGGGATTACAAATGGCTGAAAAAAATTACATTATAGTAGATGATGCAGGGCTACATGCTCGTCCATCAACAAAATTAGTAGGTGCTGTCTCAGGGTTTCAATCAGAAGTACTAATTGATTATAACGGAAAGCAAGTAAACTTAAAATCGATTATGGGTGTCATGTCACTGGGAATTCCAAAAGGGGCTATCATTAAGGTGATTGCTCAAGGTGAAGATGCAGAAAATGTAATTGCTGCAATTGATGAGATAGTAGAAAAAGAAGAACTTGCCAAAATAAAATAGCATTAAGATTATATGATTTTACCATATAACACCTTTAAACATGGAGGTTAACAGCATGAAAGTACTAATTGCTTCAGATCATGGAGGATTAAACATTCGTCAGGAGATTACGTCACTAATGGATGAGATGAAAATTGTGTATGAAGATTTAGGATGTGAGTGCAGCAATTCTGTTGATTATCCAGACTATGCTATACCTGTTGCGGAAAAGGTAGCAAATGGGGAAGCAGATTGCGGAATTTTAATTTGTGGTACTGGTATCGGAATGAGCATTGCTGCAAATAAAGTAAAAGGAATCCGTTGTGCGCTTGTACATGATGTTTTTAGTGCAATAGCTACGCGCGAGCATAATGATAGCAACATTTTAGCAATGGGAGAGCGTGTAATTGGACCAGGGTTGGCTCGCGAAATCGCAAAAGCATGGTTAACAACAGAATTTCTTGGTAATCGCCATGAAAAACGTATCCAGAAAATCACACAGTATGAAGAAAAGCATTGTCATCAAAACTGAAATCACTAAGGTGAATAAAAGGAATATAAAGGGGATTAATCCCTTTATATTCTTAAAATAGTAGTTAAATCAGTGTTCATGTATCGTATAGTTTTATAACAGAATTAGATACATTCATACAAACATAATCTTTAGAACTTCTAATTAGAAATTCAATATTATAAATCCTTAAATATAAAGGAGCAATATATTATGTCAATCTCTTTTGATTACTCTAATGCATTACCTTTTATGAAGAAAACTGAAGTAGACAATTTAAGTGAATTTGTGAAGGCAGCCCATACTACACTTCATGACAAAGAAGGTTGTAGAAGTGGTTATCTTGGTTGGGTTGATTTACCTCTAAACTATGATAAAGCTGAGTTTACGCGAATTAAACAAGCTGCCAAGAGAATTAGAGAGCATTCAGATGCTCTTATTGTAATCGGTATCGGAGGATCCTATTTAGGTGCAAAATCAGCTATTGAAGCATTGTCTCACAGCTTTCACAATCAAATGGCCGGTAACACACAAATTTATTTTGCTGGTCAGAATATCAGTTCTACCTATATAACTCATTTGTTTGAACTCTTGGAAGGGAAAGATATCTCTGTAAATGTTATCTCCAAATCAGGGACAACTACTGAGCCTGCCCTTGCTTTCCGTCTATTCCGTGACCACCTGGAGAAAAAATATGGAAAAGAAGGAGCAAGAGAACGCATTTTTGCCACTACTGACCAAGAAAAGGGTGCATTAAAGAAGCTTGCTAATGAAGAAGGATATGAAACTTTTGTGATTCCAGATGATGTAGGTGGAAGATATTCTGTATTAACAGCAGTAGGTCTATTGCCAATAGCAGCAGCAGGAATTGACATTGATCGAATAATGGAGGGCGCATTGGCTGCGGCTCAAAAATATAATAATGCCGACTTATCAACTAACGAGAGCTATCAGTATGCGGCAGTTCGAAATGTATTAAACCGTAAAGGTAAAGACATTGAATTACTTGTTAATTATGAACCTTCTCTTCATTATGTATCGGAATGGTGGAAGCAACTTTTTGGAGAAAGTGAAGGAAAAGATCAAAAAGGATTATTCCCTGCTTCTGTTGACTTTTCAACAGATTTGCATTCAATGGGACAGTATGTGCAGGAAGGTCGACGTAACCTTATAGAAACAGTAATGCAAATTAAGAAACCTCAAGTTGAAGTGACAATTCAAGAAGATCCAGAGAACATCGATGGATTAAACTTCTTAGCTGGCAAGACGATGGACGAAGTAAATAAAAATGCGTTTCAAGGTACACTTTTAGCCCATGTAGATGGGGAGGTACCCAATCTTATTATTGAACTAGATGAACTAAATGAATATACGTACGGAGAGATGGTTTACTTTTTCGAGAAGGCTTGTGCTATGAGTGGACATTTACTTGGTGTAAACCCTTTTGATCAACCTGGAGTTGAAGCCTATAAGAAAAATATGTTTGCCTTACTGGGAAAACCAGGTTTCGAAGCTGAAAAGGCCATTCTTATGGAGCGTTTATCTAAATAACTCTTTCAAAATGAAAAAGTCCTTACTTACTAATGGGCTTACTTAAAAACAAAAATGATGATTCATTTAATCTTTATATGATAAGACAATGGTAAACCACTTGATTATGACTTCCATGTCATTTCTTATGTAGATGACTGTATCGAATCTATTAAAAGGTAAATCAATGATCATTTATGATGGGTTTTAATGAATTTCATTTCAGAATAGATATATCGTGACGTTATTGTAAAGAGAGGCGAAAAGTATGAATGTGCTAGATGCCAAAGTGATTACAACGAAAACTGGTTTAGAAATATATGTAGACTTTATAGAAACCAGTGAAATAAGAAAAGTTTGTATTCCTACTATAGATGTTCCATTTTATGAAATCCAATTTGGGATTAAGTATTTTCTTCTAAGAAAAGAAAAATATTATGATGGTCACAGAAGCTATTTTAGTATCTGTATGAATAATGATTTTACTCGGATTACATTAAAAGAGCCTGAGACAGAGAGTTTATTTGCAGTTAAAAGTCAAGACGAAAGACAAGCTACCCAGACTCTTTTAGGAGAATGGTTTATTAAAACAAATGCTTATAAAGAATCTATAAAAGAAGTTATCAAAGAAGTCAAAAAGGAAAATGTTTATACCGAAAAAGATATTCAACATACAGTCGAAACAGTGAAGTTCCTAGAAAAATTATTGGAATTGACATCGAGTGATATTCAGAATGCACCTCTAGAAATAGCAAATTCATTACAAATGACAACAACTAGTTGAATTTCTTCGATATTAAGTAAGAATTTGTTTACTCATATAAGTTTTAATTAGTCTTGTAGGAAAGTTAGAAAAATAAAATTTTTGTACAATTAACTTAAGATTGAGAGGAGTTTATTATGAAATTTTTTATTGATACAGCAAATCTCGAGGATATTCGAAAAGCGTATAAGATAGGAGTTTTGTCCGGTGTTACAACAAACCCTTCCCTGGTTGCTAAAGAGGGGATAAAATTTGAGGACCGTATTGCAGAAATTTGTCAGGTAGTTCCTGAAGTTGAGTCTGTTTCTGCGGAAGTAACACCTGATGCAGTTACAGCAGAAGAAATGATTGAACAGGCAGAAGAACTTATTAAAATTAATGGTGGAGATAAGAAAGTAACAATTAAATTACCTATGACATTAGCTGGCTTAGAGGCTTGTCGCTATCTTGCTAAGAAAGGTGTTAAAACAAACGTAACACTTATTTTTACAGTAAATCAGGCCCTTTTAGCAGCACGAGCAGGTGCTACTTACGTATCTCCATTTCTTGGCCGTTTAGATGACATTTCTGAAGATGGAGTACAGCTAGTAGAAAAGATATCAAAGTTATTCCGTATTCATAACTTTGATACACAAATTATTGCGGCTTCTGTTCGACACCCAGATCATGTAACTCGTGTAGCGATGGCTGGAGCTCATATTGCAACCATTCCATATTCAGTTATTGAGCAGCTTTCTAAGCATCCATTAACGGATCAAGGTATTGAAAAATTTGCTACTGACTGGAAAAAATCCCCTAAATATTAATATGAGATAAAAAAGATTAAGTAAGTGATTCAATAAGAGTGTATTGTGCGGTCTAGGCGCACGCATGTAGGAGTTGATTTTGTGAGTAAAAGCAATGAAATGATAAGAATGGCAAGCCAAAAGGGCTACACAGTTAATAAATTAGGTGAAATAATTAACCCAAAAGGTAAAGTTGTAAAAGGTTCAATTGGTAAGTTTAAGAATTCTACTTATAAAACATTTGGTATAAGTCATAAAGGAATTTCTAGACCCATACTAGTTCATCGTTTTGTAGCTTACAAAAAATTTGGAGAGTCTGCTCTGGAAGCTGAATGTATCAGACATCTCAATCATAACTCTTTAGATAATAGACCAGACAATATTGCTATTGGAACATACAGAGAAATTTATGAAACAACGGTCAGAGGTATTAGCTAGTCTGTTTTTTAGAGACAGACTAACATTATTTGTTGTATTGGGATACCCTTGGGTATCTTTTTTATTCTAAAGTATGAAAAATTATAAGTACTTAAAATGGGGATGCAGATTGCCTTTTTGTTTATCATGTAATAGAAGAGAGTAACTGAAAATAAAGGATGTGTGTAGATTTGATAAACGATAAAAAAGTCACTCTTTATTTCGTCAGACATGGCGAAACTCAATATAATGTCGAAAAACGAATACAAGGATTTTGTGACTCACCACTTACGGAAAGAGGAATCTTTCAAGCAAAATCTGTGGGGAAAGGATTATCTGATATCGACTTTAAAGAAGCTTACGCAAGTGACAGTCAGAGAGTTCTAGACACAGCAAAATACGCCATAGGTGATCGAGACATCCCTTTAATCATTGATCCTCGGCTTAAGGAAATGAACTTCGGCGTTTTAGAATCTTTAATAGAAGAGGAAATCTTCACTCAACATGGAAATATCCTAGAAAATTTATTCAGCTTTAAAGATTTAAATGCTTGTGCTCCCGAAGGTGAGTCCTATATACAACTTTTTACAAGAACCACCAATGCAGTTGCAGATATTATAAAAAAACATGCTCTAGATGGTGGGAATATTTTAATTTTTTCCCATGGCATAACTATTGGAAATTATATCTTACAAGTAACGCAAAGTGATGAATATTCTGTCCATGAAAATTGTAGTGTTTCTGTTGTCAGTTACATAAATGGTCAGAGTATAGTTAAAAAAATTGCTGATACACATTATAGAGAAAAAGGCAGAAAATATTTAATGAATTAACATGGTACCTTTTGAAAAATGATTAAAATAACAAGAGCATCCCTAGGGATGCTCTTGTTATTGACCTTACATTCATATAGGTAATTGCATTGATTGAAAGCTTTTATGCTAATTATATTTCTTATTATTTAAACTTTTTAATAACTTTACGTGACTCATTTAAATCACTCATAACACGATAAGGTTTACTAATTACACGAATTGGGAGCTTATATAAAAATCCACTTAAATCTTCTTTGTATTCTGTTGTAATTCTTGCTGGTTTGGTGGAGATACGATCATAAACTTCCTTATAAAACTCCTTCATAATATCTCTCTGTATTTTCATTATGCGTTCACACTCTTCGCATTTAACACTTTCCAGATTGCCATTAACGTAAGTAATAATATGAGGTGTTTCATCGTTACAAGTAATACAATATAAATCCGATTCCATTTCAGAACTTTTCAAATTGTTCCTCTCCCTATATAGTTTCATTTTAAGTTTAATTATCCATTCATACTCGATGAAATTTAAGTAATAATACTAACTCTTTTTGTTAACATTTGGGGGGATATCAAATTATAAATGCTCAATATTTTTATAATCTATATATAAACTTTGTATGTAAACCTGCTTCATTTATAATAATTATTTCTACAAATTTAGCAAAAAAACCTTCTACTTCCTTTGCTTATTATTTACCGGAAGCTCGTAAGACACTACCTTTTAATTAAGGGATAGAGGTAGTTAAACTCTATAAGTAGCAAGTATCATTAATTTATTATTTAAAATAAATTGTTGGTAAAATTAGAAACTGTTTTAGTGTAAAGAAAAAGTTTATAATGATTTTACAGCAGGACAATTAAGGAAATTAATACGGGTTTCCCTTATATATGGTACTAGTTCTCTTTACTATATATAAAATTCGAAAAGTTCATGTAATATAATGACTTTATGAACATAGGTTACATTTTATATA
>Ga0209463_1001497_pt1 | contig 14229 bp, 11 predicted proteins | sample AgamicMgSfrz_FD_187169 | JGI IMG/M metagenome (GOLD analysis project Ga0209463, IMG submission 187169) | Agave microbial communities from Guanajuato, Mexico - Mg.Sf.rz (SPAdes) (version 2) | ecosystem: Host-associated > Plants > Phyllosphere > Phylloplane/Leaf | place: Guanajuato, Mexico... | reverse complement strand
GATGAATGAGCTGCTGGAAGCCGCTCTGCTGACGGTGTTAAGTCTGCTGCAGGGATTATTTTTGTTATAGGGAACGAACGGAAATGAGTAATGTGGAGCATAACGCTGAGAGCTGAGGTGATTGGAACGTGCAGGATATGCCTGTAGGACAAGCAGCGGTATTGATGCTGCAAGGTACGGCATCGGATGTGGGGAAGAGTGTTATTACTACGGCATTATGCCGGATATTCAAGCAGGATGGCTTCAGACCGGCCCCGTTTAAATCACAGAATATGGCGCTCAACTCCTATGTAACCGAAGATGGCAAGGAGATTGGCAGAGCCCAGGGAGCACAGGCAGAAGCATGCGGTATTGAAGCAACAACGGATATGAACCCGATCTTGATCAAGCCCGTGCGGGATATGCACTCGCAGATCGTGGTGCACGGTGTACCTTTTGCCCAAATGAGTGCTTCGGACTATCGTCAGCATTTCCTGCCGGAAGCGAGGCAGACGGTCATGGATGCGCTGAATCGGCTGCGCGATACCTATGATATTGTATTGATGGAAGGCGCAGGCAGTCCGGCCGAGATTAACCTGAAGGACAGGGACATTGTCAATATGAATCTGGCAGGCTGGGCGGACTCGCCAGTCATTCTCATCTCGGATATTGATCGCGGAGGCGTGTTTGCTTCGATTGTAGGTACACTTGAGCTGTTGGAGCCGCATGAGGTCCAGCGTGTAAAAGGATTTATCATTAACAAATTCCGTGGTGATCTGTCCCTGCTGCAGCCTGGACTCGACTGGCTCGAAGAGCGGACAGGCATTCCGGTATTGGGCGTACTGCCTTACATAAGAGATATTCAGATTGAAGCTGAGGATTCCGTGGTGCTGGACTCCATGCGTCATGGCAAATCAGGGAAAAGGGAGCTGGATCTTGCCGTTATTCGTTATCCGCGTATTTCCAACTTTACGGACTTTGACTCGCTGTCACGTGAACCGGATGTCAATGTACGGTATGTGACTTCTCCGGAAGAGCTGGGCCAGCCGGATGCGATTTTGCTTCCCGGTACGAAGGATACGATTGGTGATCTGGAGTTCTTGAGAGAGTCGGGTCTGGAACAGGCCATCGCGAGTCAGACCGAACGTGATCATGTACAGCTTGTGGGCATATGCGGTGGATATCAGATGCTTGGACAGCATTTGAAAGACCCATTTGCAGTGGAAGCGAATCAGATTCAGGAGGCACGGGGTCTGGGATGGCTGCCGCTGTCGACTACTTTTCTGGAACATAAACAGACCGTAAGGGCTTCCGGGCGTGTAAAGCAGGGGCACTCCATTCGCCTATACGGAGATCATGATTCAGTTGAATCCGTGCCAGTAAATGGATACGAGATTCATATGGGCGTCACCGAATGCCATGATGCGGAGCAGGTGTCTGCACTGTTTGAGATCGCTCATCCAGGGGGTCAGCCTTTTCAGGAAGGTTGGGGGAGCACGGATGGCAAAGTATGGGGAACGTACTTGCATGGTTTGTTTGAAAGTGATCAGTTCCGCCGTTCCTGGCTCAATGGCCTTCGGCAAGAGAAAGGACTTGCTCCGCTTCAGGAAACCTATAGTGCTCATGAACGCAAGGAGATGGAGTTCGACCGGGTGGCCGAGTCTCTGCGTTCAGCCCTGGACATGAAACGTGTATACGAAATTATGGGTGTCCAGTACCGAAATACCGCTTCAACTGTTAATGAATAAAAAGCAAGCTGGTGTGTGACCAGGACTTCATCATCTGAAGACAAAACAATACCCCCATGTGTAACTGCAGTACCCGGAAACGGGCTGCTGTTATACACGGGGGTATTTGATGTCTGTAGTTTAATTGTGGTTCACATAAGGGAATGATGGTTTAATGTTATACCTGGATTGATATATTAGTTGATTTTAAACTTTTTCATCGCAGACTGCAGTTCCATTGCTTGTTCATGCAGATGACGAACCGTACTCGAGTGGGAATCCATCTCACTCAGCTGATGCTCGGCGGTCGAAGCAATCTGCTGCATGCTCTCGCGCGATCTGGAAGTAATCTGTGCCGTCTCTTCAACGGATGCACTGACTTCCTCTGCGCCTGCTGAGACTTCTTCTGTGGAAGCAGACACCGTCTGGATGGTCAGGTTGACGTTCTGAATCAATTCGTTAAGCTGCTGGAAGGCCGTCCCCGCTTGCTGAACCACATGGGTTCCTGAACCAATTTCCTGGGTTACCCGGTTCATGGCGCTCACCGAACGTTCGGCGTCCTCGCGAATGGTTCCGAGATAATCGGCGATTTCCTCCGTAGCTGTTTTGGACTGTTCCGCTAGCTTGCGGACCTCGCCTGCTACGACAGCGAATCCCCGGCCGTGCTCTCCAGCGCGTGCTGCTTCAATGGAAGCGTTAAGGGATAGCATGTTGATCTGTTTCGTAATTTCAAAAATGGATGTAACAATGGTGCCGATCGCTATGGAACGTTCATTCATTGTCTCCACGTAACGCAGCGACTCGCTTGCGGTCTGACCCACACGTTCCATTTGTTGAACAGCATCCTGGGCCAGACGGTTCCCGTTGATGGCTTCATTCGCAGCTTCACCGATCTGTTCGGATACTTCGGCGGAGGAAGAAGCGATATGCATGATGCCCTGCGTAATTTCTTCCATGGCTCTTGCATTTTCGGCAGCGCTTGAAGCAATGGTGACACTGCCTTTCTCGGCGTCTTCCGCAGAGCGGCTGGAGTTTTTGACCATACCGGACATGGACTCGACCCGTCTTAACAGATCATCGGAGCCTTCAACCACTTCATTGGAGGTAGACAGTGCACGACTGATCATTTCCTTCAAATTGTGGGTCATGGTTTGGAAGCTCGCTGCGAGCTGTGCAATTTCATCTTTGCCCTTAATTTGCAGCTCGGCGGTCAGGTCACCTTGGGAAATCTGTTTGCTGTGTTGTACGAGCTGAATGATCGGTTTGGTTACTCTTTTGATCATGCTGGTGGAGATCAGCCAACCAAGCACGAAGACGAGTGCTGTGATACCCAGGCATAACCAGAAGATCTGAACGTTTTTGTCCTGAATAAACTGGGCATCCATACTTACCGCCATAATCATGTTGCTGCCTGCGATCGGAATAAAGGCTGCTTTATGTACACCGAAGGAATCGGAATAAACTTCGCTAATGACCATTTCTTTGCTCTCTGCAGCCGTATTCATCGCGGATTGCACGCTGATCTCATCTCCGGCTTTCATTTCTGATGCAGCATTAGCGATGACAACCGAGGCTTTGCCTTCCTGGATGGATACAACGTAAGACGCATCGAGATTATGTTCTTTTGCTTTTTCCGTCAAATAGGATTCGACAGTCAAAGCGGCACCTTCAGAACCTGCTCCGCCACTTTGTACCTGCAAAATCTTGGAGGAGGATACGTTCTTATATATATCTTGGATGGACGTGTTGAGGACCTTGTCGAACTGCGGAAGCACGTAGCTCTGCATGATATTCATGGACACAGCATAGAAACTGATACTAAACAACAGGGAAGCAACCAGCAGAACGAGGAACAGCGTGCCTCTGATTTTACCGGCAACCGTACGATTACGAAACATAGGATCATCCTTTCACGTCATGTTCATTAACATTTGTCGCTTTTCCGTCTTGTAAGACTATATACCAACGAAGAAAGGCCTAATTTTCACGTTGAGAAAACTTGGGAATAAGCGGATATACCTATATTACAAAATTAACCGGGGGTTGAATAGAATAATTTTCATTAAACGGTGAATTTTTTTCAGAAATCCATGAATGTATTACATGCATATTACATAATATCAATTAATACCTACCAGAATAGTTTGTTATATGATATATTGTTCAATATCGCTTCAAGCGAATAGAAAACCGTTCAATCGGTATGCACATTTTGAGGAGGATTTACGAAATGGATACTTTTCTTGTCATTCTGAACGTAGTGATTATGCTCGTTCTTCTAGGCGTCCTGTATTGGATGCAAAAGAAACATATTTCCTTTACGAAGCGTGTATTCGCGGGTCTGGGAATCGGGGTTGTGTACGGCGTCATTCTTCAACTGATTTACTCGTCTAATTCTGACATTGTTACCAAGTCTGTGGACTGGTTTAATCTTGTCGGTTCAGGATATGTTCGATTGTTACAGATGGTCGTGATTCCACTCATCATGGTTTCCATTATTTCGGCCATCATGAATTTGAAAGGCAAGCAAAACCTCGGTAAAATGAGCTTTTCCATCATTGCGATTTTGCTCATTACGACGGCCATTGCAGCAAGTGTCAGTATCGTAACAAGTCTGAGCTTCAACCTGACTTCCATTGAGATCGAAGGTGGGGACAGAGAGCTCGCACAGGTACAGAAGGTCGAGGAACGTCTCGTTGATGTACAGGATCAGACGATTCCACAGCAGGTACTGGAATTCATTCCTTCGAACCCATTTGCAGACATGACCGGTGAACGCCGCACGTCCACCCTTGCCGTCGTTATCTTCTCGGCATTTATCGGTGTAGCAGTCCTTGGACTGGATCGCAAAAAGCCACAGCAGGCGGAAACATTCCGAGGCATGGTGAATGCAGTATATGCTGTAGTCATGCGGATTGTAACTTTGGTGCTCAGGCTGACGCCTTACGGTATTCTGGCGCTCATTACAAAAGTAACGGCGACAACGAATCCGGAAGAGATCCTGAAGCTGATCAAGTTCGTCATTGCTTCCTACGTTGCCTTGTTCGTGATGTTTATCATTCACCTGATTATTATCGCGCTGTTTGGTTTCAACCCGATTACGTATGTGAAAAAGGTTCTGCCAACACTGGTATTTGCCTTCACTTCCCGTTCAAGTGCGGCTACAATCCCGCTTAACGTGGAGACACAGACGAAGAAACTTGGCGTATCGGATGGTATTGCGAACCTGTCGGCAAGCTTCGGGGCTACCATTGGTCAAAACGGCTGCGCCGGAATCTATCCGGCCATGCTGGCGGTGATGATTGCTCCTACGGTCGGAATCGATCCGATGAGCTGGGACTTCATCATTACCCTGATCCTGGTTGTCATGATCAGTTCATTCGGTGTAGCTGGTGTAGGCGGCGGAGCAACCTTCGCTTCCCTGATCGTATTGTCCACGATGAATCTGCCGGTTGCACTGGTAGGCCTGCTGATCTCGGTTGAGCCGCTGATCGACATGGGTCGTACGGCACTGAACGTGAACGATTCGATGACCGCAGGTCTCGTATCCAGTAAAATTCTGAAAGAGAATGACCAGGATACATTCAATGACCAAAGCCGCGATCTGGATTCCGCCGTTCAGGTGTAATCCGGACCCAATAAGCCAGTTGGCTTATGAGCAACAACAAGCGAGAATTAGCCGTTCTACGGGTTAACCCGTAGGGCGGCTTTTTGCATGGGACCTGCAGATTGACGTTATTTAGTGCTGTTCAAAGGAAGGGAAATGTGATAGAGTATTCATGTTTTGGCCCAGGCCAGACCGCGGTTCGTAACCATCCCGCGTAATCAAAACTAGGAAGGCAGTGTATGTATTTATGTTTAATTTGGGTTGGGGAGCGCTTTTTGTTCTCGTAACGTATGGTTTTTTCCTGTTGTGTTACCGTCTGTTCGGTAAAAAGGGTCTATATGCCTGGATAGGTGTGGCTACGGTTATAGCCAACATTCAGGTGACCAAAACGATAGATATTATGGGAATTGTACTGACGCTTGGCAATACGATGTATGTCAGCATGTACCTGACCAGTGACCTTCTCAACGAGAAGTATGGATCGGGTGAGGCGCGGAAGGCTGTATGGTTCGGATTCTTCACGCTAATTATGACAACAGTACTGATGCAGATGGTCATATTCTTTGATCCGGCACCGACGGACTTTGCGCAAGAATCGATGGAAAAATTGTTCGGGCTGCTGCCGCGTCTCGCACTTGGAAGTCTGACTGCGTACTTTATTAGCCAATTCCTGGATGTGCGACTGTTCAGTATGCTGCGCAAGGTGGCACCTGGACGCAATCAGTTGTGGATTCGTACGAACGGCAGCTCGATCGTCAGTTCCTTTGTGGATACGCTGGTATTCTGCACGATTGCATTTGCGTTTATCTATCCATGGGATGTCTGGCTCGAGATCTTCCTGACAACGTACATTATCAAATTCGTGTTGACTGCGGTAGGTACGCCGTTTCTCTATGCAGCGCGCAATTTCAAGTTCAAGGATGAAGCTTAGTCGGATCTCGTCTGAATTCGTATCCATTCGAGTATGCTTGTTAGTAACGTAAGAAGTCTAATAATAAGAATGACCCGCAAAACCATGTGTTATGGTTCTGCGGGTCATTTTTAATTTCATACCTTAAAGATTAGTCTGTCAGGATCTGCAGTTCTTTTGGATAGGAAGTTAGCACTTCAACCCCGGTATCTGTAACAAGAACATCGTCCTCAATTCGTACTCCGCCTGCACTGGTATAGATACCCGGTTCAATCGTGAATACCGTGCCTTCCTGCAGAACATCCATGTTCTGTCCATGCAGTGAAGGATACTCATGCACATCAATTCCGAGACCATGCCCCACACGGTGCATGAAACGCTCGCCGTATCCGGCATCTTCCGTTACCTGACGTGCTGCACGGTCGATATCGGCACAGGCCACGCCTGGCTTAACTGCGCGAATGGCAGCTTCGTTAGCGGCAAGCACGGTGTTGTAGATGGTTTTCAGTTCCGGAGAAATGTCACCAAAAGCAAATGTACGCGTAATATCAGATGCATACCCTGCAGCGTATACGCCCATATCAAACATCAACAAGTCGCCATGCTGCAGTTTGCGTTCACCCGGTGTACCGTGCGGCAGCCCTGTTTTGGGTCCGGTAAGCACCATGGTATCGAAGGAAGGACCATCCGCACCGAGTTTCTTCATCTGGTATTCCATTTCAGCTACCAGTTCAATCTCGGTTACGCCTGTGCGTACATGAGACAGCCCCTGGCGAAGGGTTTCTTCAATAAGATGAATGGCATGGCGGATGCGAGCTACTTCATCCGGTGTTTTCTTAACGCGTAGTGTGCGGAGCAGTGGGCCGACATCTTCGAAGTTGACAGCACCAAGGGCAGCGCTCAGCTGCTCGTAACGCGAGACAGTGACGTATTCTTTTTCAAGACCCATCCGGCCCAGACGTCCTTGATAACGTTCAAACAATGCATAGGGATTATCGGTATCGGAATGAGTCGCGATATGGGTTACCGAGGAGGCAGCTGCTGCAGCTTCAGCGTCCAGGGCAGGCACAATCAGCAAAGGTTCCTCACCGCGGGCGAGAACAAGACCGAGAAAACGTTCATGCGGGTTGCTTGCAAAACCAGTTAAATAGTAGATATGTTTTGGATCTGTAATCAGCATGGCGTCCAATCCTTGTGCAGACAGATCAGCTTCCAGACGGGATAAAGGGCTTAGATTCATGAGTGTATACGTCCACCTTTCAGTTCGTTCTATCCTTCTATTATAGAAGAATATTGAAAAATGCCAAAGGGGAGTGACTGGAGGGCCATATGTATTGTGGTCAATTTACCGTTTAGGCGAACATGGAGAGGGGTAAATACAGGGCGAAACGACGTTGTAAATGGTTAACCGATACAGATACAGATACAGATACAGATACAAATGCAGATACTGAAAATAATTATCCGTGAATATATCGCAGCAGCATTTGGGAGATTCGAGTTTGTTTACTGAATTTATGCAAAAATGCTCAACTATACTTATTTCAATAGAAGGAGATGAAATGATGAATAACCGATTAAATGTTCCGCTATATGCTTCGTTGTTAAGTATGGCTCTGCTGACAGCCTGTGCTTCAGATAACCCTTCCACAGAATCACAACAAGTGTCGCAAGGACAAGGTACAGGTCAGGGACAGACAGCGAACGGAGGCAATGATAATACAAGTGCCGGGGAGGGAGGAGCACAGGAGAATGCGGTTATCCCGTATCAGGCTTCGGTTCTGGCGACTGGACTGAATGCACCCTGGGAACTGGTGAGTGTGCCGGACGGGCGGATGTTTGTTACAGAGCGACCCGGAACCATTCGTGTCATTACGAATGGAGAGTTGCAAACTGAACCACTCATTGCGTTTGAGGCTCCGTTCAACGAAGAGGGAGAAGGGGGCTTGCTGGGTCTGGCTGCAGATCCGGACTTTGAGAATAACGGTTATCTCTACGCCTACCATTCCTACCTTGAAGGGGGCGGGATCGCGAATCGGGTATTGCGTTTGAAAGTGAATGGAGATCAAGCTGTGATCGACAAGGAACTGCTGGGTAACATCCCTGGCGGAACGAATCATAACGGAGGCCGCATCAAAATTGGCCCGGACCACATGCTCTATATTACAACAGGTGAACGTTATGAACCGGAACTGGCACAGGACCAGAACAGCTTGGGTGGTAAAATATTGCGGATTGGTCTCGATGGATCGATCCCTGAAGATAACCCGTGGCCGAATTCCCCTGTATACAGCATGGGACACCGGAATGCGCAGGGTCTTGCATGGAATCCGGATAATGGCTATCTCTATGCCACCGAACACGGGCAGCGTAACTATGATGAGATTAACCGGATCGAAGCAGGTGAGAACTATGGCTGGCCTGAAGTTGAAGGAGACGAGGATGACAATGGAACCTATCGGGCTCCGCTTGCTCACAGTGGTGACGATACATGGGCACCATCGGGTGCCGCTTTTATAGAGGAAGGACCGTGGGCGGGCTCACTCCTTGCGGCTAACCTGAGAGGTGAGCAGTTGCTGCATATTACCCTGTCAGAGGATGGTACACAAGTGGAGAAGGTGGAACCCATTTTTGAAGATGAGTGGGGACGCATTCGTAACGTGACTGCCGGAGAAGACGGGAAGTTATATATCCTGACGAACAATCGGGACGGACGGGGAACCCCAAGGGATGGGGATGATCACATCATTGTGCTTACGCCAGAGAGTTGAGCTGAGACTTCTGGGTTCCATTACAGTATTGGAGTTGGACAATGCTTCTATTAGAACATACCCTGTTCGCTTAAACAGAAAAAAGGGGCGTCCTGCCATGTTCGTGGCGTTAGGACAGCCCCTTGATTGTTTTTATATATGAAAGCCCATATCAGATGGATACGGCCAATTAATCTGCGCTTTCTGCAAGTTTGGCAATATGTTCGCCAGGTTCCTTCGTGTATTCGCCGCCGTGGTAACAGAGCACTTTGCTCAGTTTCAGGCCTGTTAGTCTTTTCAAACTTCTCAGCGCTTCAGGCATGTCCGGTGTGGCGGGCGGTGCAGGTCCGACCAGCTCATCGTCCACGACACGCAGTTCGTCGGCAGCAAGCAGGAATTCTGATTCACGGAAGTACAGGCAGATATGCCCTGGCGTATGTCCAGGTGTATGGATAACCTGGATTCCGCCTTGAAGCGGCAGCATGTCCCCGTCTTCCAGAATTCTGCTGATTTCAATCTCAGGCAGCTGAGAGAGGAGCTGATCGGCCTGGGCAAGCACAGGTTCGGGAAGCATGGCTCTGCGTTCAGGCGTGAACTTGATCAAGGGCTTTTCGCCTTTAATATAAGGAACCTCATCCGCGTGTGCCCAGACTTCGAGTCCAGGTATTGCATCCAGAAGGGCGCCCAGATTACCGATATGGTCAATGTCCTGATGGGTCAAAATGATGCGTTTAACATCTGCCAGCTGTACGCCTTCCTTATTCAGTGCGGACTCCAAACCGGTGAATTGGCCAATCATGCCTGTGTCCACCAGGGTGATGCCGTCATCATCGCGAAGCATGACCGGGTATATAGGGCTGTCTCCTGAAGGCGTGGGAATGCTGAGATGCAGCACGGTAAAGTCTGTTGTCTGATTATTCATAGGTTTCCGGATCGAGTCCGGTACACCTCCTTTTGGATGATATGGTAGGGCATTTATTCTGGACGAAGATATTTTAAGTGTTTTCTGTACTTCCGGATTGTATCCAGCATCGCTTCAAAGGTTTGTTCAGCCTGCATGCCTTCCTTGACGATGGAGTCAAAGGAGAAGTTTTCATGAATGAGCTTGTTCCTCGCCTGGAAGACCTGACTGAGAGCATCCCCCATGTTTTCTTTTCCAGGTTTCAAGGTAATCTGTTCTTTATTCAACTCAGCCTGAATGATTTCCATATTGGACCGTGTACGGTAGGCAGGAATTTTCATCAGCTCGGTCGAATTAAACTTTTTCTGGTAGACACTCTGATATAGCTGTTTTAACATGTGCTCAATAATTGAGCAGCATTCAATGACGAGTGAGGCGTATCGTCGATGTTTACGTTGATCCCACTGCGGTGACCCGAGTCTCTGTCCCATATCATGATACTCTTGTTCCAGTAGTTCGATTTCAAGCTTTGCTTCTTTTTTGATTTTTTTAAAATCCTCTTTGGTCAGCATACTTGTCCTCCCCTTGAAACTGAGATGTACTTATTCCATTATCTCATATTGTTTCTCGGAGTTCCTCTTTTCCATGGAAGCAGGGCTGCTGCCCGTTTATCCAATAACAACCGAACCCAGGTTCAGAAGGGAAGTACCTGATGTCTATGAAAACAGCGATCGTAACAGGAGCCAATTCCGGCATGGGTCTCGCAACCACCATTCAACTTGCAAGGCAGGGATACAGGGTGATTATGGCCTGCCGCAGCGAGAAGCGGGGACAGCAGGCTCTGCAAGAGGCCTTACGTGAGTCGGGCTCTACTGCGATTGAACTAATCCTGTGCGATCTGGGCTCTATCGAGAGTATCCGCCATTTTGCCCAATCCTTTCGTGAACGCTACAACACGCTTGACGTTCTAGTGAATAATGCCGGCGTGGTTATGCTGAAGAGACAGGAGACCTCGGATGGGTTTGAGCAGAGCATCGGCATTAACCATCTGGGACACTTCCTGCTTACATTGCTCTTGATCCAGCCTCTGAAGGCTGCGGAGCAGGGGCGAATCGTGAATGTTTCATCCGGTGCGTATAAAGCAGGCAAGATCCATTTCGACGATCCACATCTGCACCAGGGATATAACCCGATCAAAAGCTATGCCCAGTCCAAGCTGGCTAACGTACTGTTCACCCGTGCTCTGTCCCGTAAAGTGGCGAATAGCCGGGTCACGGTGAACTGTCTGCATCCGGGTGCGGTCGGAACAAGCATCGGTGTGGATCGCAATACCGGTTTTGGCACACGTATCATGGCTTTTGTCGGCAAGCTTCCCTTTTTCCTGTCTCCCGAGGACGGGGCACAAACGGCGATTTATTTGGCCACCAGCCCGGAAGTAGCAGAAATTACAGGACGATACTTTTACCAAAAGAAAGAACAGAAGCTAAAAGCACATGCCATGGATGATGCTGTGACTGAACGTTTCTGGACATGGAGCGAACAGCAAGTCGGGCTGAAGCCTGATGAGAAATTGGAGTGAGTCCAAGCCGAAGTGTAGGAAGGGTGCTTCACTTCGGTAAATGATCCGGGAAAAGTCATTTCACATCCATGTTAACGTGCCATGTGGACAACGTTAGACTTTGGCTTTTACGGCCTCGTGTATCCCTTGGATAAATGCTTCAATGCTCTGAATGCCCTGATCTCCCTGGCCGTATGCGCGGACAGAGGCGGACAGGGCGTTTTTCTCATTTTCCCCGAGTACAAGCGAGTAAGGCACTTTTTCCATCTGAGCTTCACGGATTTTGTACCCGAGCTTCTCGCTGCGCAAATCCGTTTCAACCCGAATGCCTGCTGCTCGTAATTGACTCTGAACCTGCAGGGCATAATCCGCATAATGGTCGGATACCGGGAGCAGCTTCACCTGAACCGGAGCGAGCCAGAGTGGAAACGCACCGGCATAGTGCTCAGTCAGAATGCCAATGAAGCGATCAATAGAGCCGTAGATGGCACGATGAATCACGACCGGACGGTGTTTCAGGCTGTCCTCGCCAACGTAAGCGAGGTCGAATTTTTCCGGCATTTGAAAATCAAGCTGGATTGTTCCGCACTGCCAGCTGCGTTTCAGTGCATCAAGAATATGGAAGTCAATTTTGGGTCCATAAAAGGCTCCGTCTCCTTCATTGATGCGGTATTTCACGCCGCGCCGGTCCAGCACATTTTGCAGGGCACGTTCCGCCTGATCCCATAGTTCCTCCGATCCCATGGAGTCCGCAGGACGAGTGGACAGCTCAATTGTGTATTCGAATCCAAAAATATTGTACATGCGTCCGATCAGGGATATCGCCTGGTTGATCTCTTCCTCGATCTGTTCCGGCATAACGTAGAGGTGAGCATCGTCCTGACAAAATGTCCGTACCCGCATCATGCCGTTCAGGGCACCCGAGAATTCATGACGGTGAACTTGGCCGAATTCCATCATGCGAATGGGAAGCTCGCGGTAGGAATGAAGTGTATTTTTGAAAATCAGCATATGACCCGGGCAGTTCATCGGCTTCAGTGCAAACGTAGCGTCGTCCACTTCTGAGAAATACATATTGTCCTTATAGTGCTCCCAATGACCCGATTGCTCCCACAGACGATTGTTCATCATAAGCGGAGTCCGAACCTCCTGATAACCTTCCTGCAGCTGCAGCTCGCGTGAGAATTGCTCCAGCTCCGTACGAATTGTCATGCCTTTCGGGAGATAGAAGGGCATGCCCGGCGCTTCCTCCGAGAACATAAACAGATCCAGCTCTTTGCCCAGTTTGCGGTGATCCCGTTTCTTCGCTTCCTCCAGCATGTGCAGGTGATCGTCCAGCTGTGCTTTGCTTGGGAAGGCAGTGCCATAGATTCGCTGCAGCATTTTGTTGTTCGAATCACCCCGCCAATAAGCCCCTGCAACATTCAGCAGCTTGAAGGCTTTGATTCGGCCAGTGGACGGAAGATGGGGACCCCGGCACAGATCGAAAAATTCCCCTTGATCATAGATCGAAAGTTCCGCATCCTGCGGCAAATCACGAATCAGTTCAAGTTTATAGGGGTCCTGAATCTCTTCGAACAAGCGAAGGGCTTCCGCACGGCTAACCACCCGGCGGCTAATCTTCTCATTTTCCTGCACAATCTTGTTCATTTCCCGTTCGATGGCAGCCAGATCACTGATGGACAAGGCATGCTCCAGATCCACATCGTAATAAAAGCCATCTTCGATGACGGGGCCAATCCCCAGTTTGACTTGTTCCGCACCGTAGATCCGCTTGAGGGCCTGGGCCAGGACATGCGCAGTACTGTGTCGATAACGGTACAGTCCTTCATCGCTGTCCAGTGTAACGATGACGAGTTCACAGTCCTGTTCCAGCTTCGTGTCCAGATCGACGTTTGCCCCGTTCACAATGCCTCCGATGGCCTGTTTGCCCAAGCTAGTGCTGATGGACGAAGCCACTTCTCCGACACTTACGCCTGCCTCGTACGAACGAACTGCTCCGCCTTGAAGTCGAATTTCAATAGGGTTACCTTGCTGATTACTCATGCGAACCACTCTCCATTGTTTAAATTTGAAGCGCAAAAAAACACCCGTCCCGGAAAAGGGACGAGTGCGCTCAGCTCGTGGTTCCACCCTAATTTGGTTATGAGTATCCCCTGAATCGGCCAGCCGCCGCAAAACAGGAAACATCATAACCCTCATTGGAATCCGTTATCGGGGATCAGGCGGTGAACTCTACTGACAACCGGACTCTGCTTCCATGGGAAGTCCGTCAGGCTGAGGTTCGAGGCCACGGCTGCAGAGGGGTAATTCCGCTCCGTTCGCTGAAGAAGGTCTCACCAATCCCTTCTCTCTCTGGGCAGCACGCAAACGAAATCATGTCTCTGGTCATCGCCAATATGCAAAGTTATGGTCATTCAAATGGAAATGAAATGAACTCAAGGTCCATATCAATATTTTGGAACAGGTGTTATTGAGTGTCGATTATATAGACTGAAAATAAAAAGGTCAAGCGGAGTTTTATTTAGTCTCATCCGAATGATGATCCCATATCAAACGTATGGTGGTTCCCTGATCGGGGTAGGATTGAACCTCGATTCGGCCTTTCATGGCCTCAATCAGCCCTTTGGTTACCGCCATGCCGAGGCCTGAGCCAACATCGGATGTCGCCGTATCCGTGCCGCGATAGTATCGTTCGAACAGCTTCCATACCGTCTCCTGGTTCATCCCGCGTCCATTATCGGCAAATAGAACCATGAAATCGCATGCCTGTTCACCTGGCTGAACACTCACGATC
>Ga0209463_1001496_pt1 | contig 14230 bp, 17 predicted proteins | sample AgamicMgSfrz_FD_187169 | JGI IMG/M metagenome (GOLD analysis project Ga0209463, IMG submission 187169) | Agave microbial communities from Guanajuato, Mexico - Mg.Sf.rz (SPAdes) (version 2) | ecosystem: Host-associated > Plants > Phyllosphere > Phylloplane/Leaf | place: Guanajuato, Mexico... | reverse complement strand
TCAAGTTCGGATTTCTTCTTTGTTCATGGCGGTGGCTCTATAGTATTTAAAGATGATTTGTACGATTTGTTAGTGACATTTGCTAATTCTATTAAAGCAAGAGTAGTTTGGATTCCAGAAGAATTTGCTACACATTTACAAAGTAAAGGGAATTTATATTTAGCAGAAGCATTGTTTAAAAAATAATATTAATATAAATTAAGGAAAGAGATTTGCATTAAGCAATCTCTTTCCAAACTATAAGGAGTTAACAATATGGGTAAAACATCGGAAAAACCAACAGGGAAAATTCTCTTAAACTATTCAGGTAAAAATATTATTACTCAAAAGACAATCTTAAAATGGAGAAAAGAACAAACAAATGTAAATCTAAGTGTTCTTTCACTTATAGAACATGCAATTGATAAATTTGGTTATCAAGACTTATCTGAACTTGTATTTGAAAGACACTATTATGAACCTTTTGAAATAGGGGAAGTAGAATTAAATTTAAAAGCAAAAATGATAATTAATTATGAAAATAAAAGTGATGAACTTAAAGATAAAATTTTAAGATGGAGAAGAAATCAATCCAATCTTACTGGAAATGTTCTCTCTTTAATTGAACATGCAATAAATACATTTGGCTTTGTAGATTTATTGGATCACGAAATTCAAAGAAGATTATATCAGGGTTTATTATTTTCAGAAGGTGAAAAGGTAAGGGTAGAAAATCCTCAAACTTTTGCACAAACAAATACTATCGAAAATAATTCAAAATATCTCGCTGCTAATAATACTAGTCAAGAAGTAACTATTAAAGAAGAAGTTGCTAATGTTATTGAAGAGAAGGAAGTTAAAGCTGTAGATGTTCCAGAAAAAAATAACGAAGATCAAGAAGACGATGAAGAAGAAATCAATCTTAATGTCTATTAAATTTAAAATATGACAAAAGGACTATATAAAAGTATATGTCCTTTTGTCTAAACCGCTATATGAGTACATTTTCCTATCGACATATCATGTCGAATAAAGTCGAATTCCGCTGTCGAAAAATGACATGCTAAAAGATGGCTTTCTTTTTAATATCTTTATGGTATAATAATAGTCGTATTCAGATTTAAGTTTTCTAAATACATATAATTTAAGCTAATTCTAATAGTTTTCTAGCTATTTTTTAAGTGAATATATATCCAATTCTAAAGTGTTGCGGTGTCGAATCCTAGTGACTTTTGTACTATACATAAAATAAAGTTACATTTTTTTCTAGTTTTTGATTTCATGGCAAAAAAAAAGCATCTATGCCATCCAACACACACCCCGTAAATTAGATTCATCATTTGAACTTTTGGTCGAGGAAAAATGATAAATCATCAACATATGGGAAAAAGAAATGGAAGACATAGAAACTTATTTTTAAAAGAAAATATGTTATTTGGTAATGCTTATTAATTTCTTATTCATTAATAAGTTCATTATAACATTTTCAAATTTAAAAATAAAGTCCTTCCTTCTATTTTTGTGTGTGTTTTTAAGTTTTTTTGATGCATACAAAATATGAAGGTGAGGACTTTTTATGTTATCCGAAAACAAATTATTCAGTGGGAATGTTTCTCAATATAAATCTCTATCTCCGTTTAAAAATCGTGAAGAAATGGACTTAGCTATTAGATCCCATCTTTACAACCACAAACATAAGTTTACAAAAAATCAGGATGCTATCATGCACATAATTTCTCAAATGGCTTTTAAATTTAAAGGTATTGCATTTGTAAAAGTATGTACACTTGTAAAAGAAACTGGTATCTCTGATAAAACTATTCGTAGAGCATTAAATCTTTTTGTAAAACTTAACATCCTTTCAAAATATCCAACTCAAAATAACAGCAAAAAAATAAAAGGTGGAAAAGGACATAATGTTTATGTCTTTAATCAAACTGAAATCATAGACTTTGATTCTCTAAATAAACCTAGTGACCAATCGAATGACCAATCGAATATGACTAATCGTGAACTACCTGAAAATGATGGACAAACCCTTGATACAACAACAATGAAAACAGAACAAAATGATGCCGATACTAAGTTTTCTGATTCTAAGCCTTCTAAAGAATTTAAAACCTATTATGTACATAGCAGTTCTGACAAAAATAATAGCAATCATTTTCTTTCTTTGGTTCAAAGAGTTTCACATTGGGTTCCAGTTCCTTTTACAGAAGTAGCTAAAACTGTTTTTACCACTCCTAAACAAATTGAAACATGTTACAACGTATTGAGAAAAGAAATGTCTGCTCTTGTTGACTTTACTGACAATGAAAAGTTAAATCTTTCTATTCGTTCTGTGTTGGCTTATTTTAGAAAAGTTAATGATGATAATACAGTTATTGATAGTCCTTTTGGTTATATCAAAGGTGTCTTAAAAAATCTTGTATCTGAATTAGTAATTGGTGAAGAACAAGAACATGCTGCTAATGACGATACCCCTTTCTTCTCTATGGATGAAGTCTTTAAAAATGCTGACTCTGATTACAAAAAATCTAGGGAGAAAGAACTATTTAATTCCAAAAATTCTGTTGTTTATAACTGGCTAGAAACAAATTAAATATTAAAAAAACATTGATATAACAGTATTTTAGTAGTTTTCTAGAAAAAAATAGTTGTCATTTATCGACAGATAGGACTATAATATTAGACATAACCAATATTCCCCTTAAAGGTGGTGAATTAGAATTATGTTTAATAACCTTACAACATCTATTGCTATGAATTTAGCACTAGGAGCAACAAGTCCTTTTACTAAAATCAAGTCATGGTTAAATGGTGCTTATAGTGACATCCTGTCTACTGGTATTATTGTTTTTGCTATCGGATTTGTTATTTGTGCTATCGGAGTTTGGCGTGGAAGTGACGATGCTGTACCTCGTTTCCAAAAAGGATTGATTTGGACTGCTGGCGGTGTTATCGTAGCTGTTCTTTCAAAAGTAATCGTTGCATGGGTACAAGGTGGAGTAGCTTAATTAAGACTCTACATAGAAAACAATATTTCCCTTCGTGAAAGTAGTGATTCAATTGTCAAGAAATTTTGCACTTGAACGGAAGGAACAATTGAGAAGAGAATTAAAGGTACAATTGCCTGTTCCCATTGATTCCAAAAGATACCTGATAGGCAGAATTGCATTTATAGATTTGGCGATATTCTCGCCATTTCTTCTCCTATCAGGTATTTTTATGATTATTTTTTATCAAATGGGATTACTAAACAAGTGGACTATAATTATTTCTTCTCTACCCTCCGTTATTATGATCTTTTTGCAAATGCAAAAGCATCCTGTGAGAAAAGAAATTCCATATATTAAATATAAAGTTTTTTGGAAGTATGACTTTAATAAAAGAAATAAAGAATTTGTATATCGTAAAGGGGCATTGATAATGACTGACAAACAAGATGCTCGTAGAAAAATTGGTATTAAATCAGTGTTTGCAGATTGCTATGAAACGTCTGATAAAAGGTTTGTTCGAGTTTTTGAAGTATCCAGTGTTAACTTATCACTAGCAAACAAAAGTGAAAAGCGTGCAACTTTAGAATCTTTTAGGGTGTTCATGACTACTATAACTTTCTTGAAAAATATCCAATTTGCTCAAATTGCTCAACCTATCAATTTATCAAAACATTTAACAAGTATTACAAAGAAACAAGAAAATGAAACTAATGCTGCAAAGGTACTTTTGAATAAAGGATATACAAAACACATTGAAGATATTCAAAAATCTCGTGACCTTGTAACACGAAAAAGGTTTATTATCATTAGTCAAAAAATTGGTAATGATCGAGACAAGGCATTAGACCAAATTGACCAAAATTCTATATTGCTTATGTCAAAAGTGGAGAATATGAGTTTTGATTATTCCTCCCTTTCTATTAAACAATTAAATAATGATGAATTAACAAAGCTTATGTATACATGTGTTGATTATGATAATTCAGTTAGTTATGGACAATACATAGTGAATCGAGCAAATAATCGTTCCGATGTAAGTTTTGGTGAACAATCTTTAAGACAATTAGTTGAAAAACTATCGAAAGATTTAGAAACAAAAATCAATTAATGGAGTGTACTGTATGGGATTAAATCCATTTGGTTTTTTATTTAATAAACGTAAAATAGAAGAAGAAGAATTTGAAAATACGATTCAAGATTATGATGAAAACTTGTTAACAGCTCTTTCGCCAAGTTACATTGAAGAACATGATGATTATGTTCGGCTGGGTTCAAACTATACCAGAACACTTCCAGTGATGGACTTCTCTACTTTAATTTCACAAGAAGATATTCAGGAATTGAGTGAAATCTCTAACAATGTCAGCATTACTTATCATTTTAATAAAGTAAATAATGCTGATATAAAACAGAAGCTATCTCAAGCTATGAAACAATCTAATAACAAGATGAACGATACTAGATTAGATGAAGCAAGCAAAGTAGAAGCAGATGTTCAAAGAGATGATGCAAAAAGTGTAATTAGAGAATTAGCTAGTGGGTCAGAAGCTATGTTCTACGGCCATATGCTGATTCACATTAATGCAAACTCATTGAAAGAGTTAAATAGTCTTACTGAATCAGTAAAAGCCCGTATAGGGCCTGTAGGGACGGCTTACTCACCAACTATTAGAGCCTATGATGCGTTTGAAAGTTATTTACCATTAGGAAAAAACAAAGTTTCTGAACTGACAAGCCGTTTAATGAACTCCGAAGCTGTTAGTTATTTTTTCCCTTTCCATGAAAATGAGATGTTTGATGAAGAAGGTATGCTGGTAGGCATTAATGAAAAGACAAGAAATGTTATTTTAGTTGACGATAAAAAATTATTAAATAAACACAAATTTCTTATTGGAGTTTCAGGTGTAGGTAAATCAACAGCTATCTGGAACGATATTATTAAAAAATGGAGAAATGGAGATAGGATACAAGTCAATGATCCAAAAGGAGAATTTGGTAAGAAATTTAAAATACTAGGTGGAGAATGGATTAAGTTTAGTCTTGAGGGTGGAAGTCGTTTAAATCCGTTTGACTTACCTAGACGAATTTACAGTGTAGATAGTGATGAATACGTAACAAGTCAAAACCCTATCTATGACAAAATTCCAAGCTTACTGGTTATGTTTCGTCTAATGTATCCTACAATGTCCATCCTTGAAGAAAATATCCTAAGTGGTGTCATTCAGGAAACTTATAAATTAAAAGGTATAACAGCAGATTCTGATTTTTCATCATTAAAAAATAAAGATTATCCAACACTTTCAGATTTTAATAATTTATTGAATCAAATGAAAGAAAAAGGTGATGAAAAATATGTTCATCTTGCAGACTTCCATATAGGTATAGAAGTTTATGTTTCAGGTATTTATCAAAATGTTTTTAATGGAATTACCAATGTAGATGTTAATAATGATTTAGTTGCTTATGACTCTCTTGATTTTCAACAAAATGAAAACGTACAAAGGATTTTATACTATAACATTATGTCACACATTACTTATTCTGCTTTAAACGGTAATGGTGAAAGTATGCAAGTAGTATTCGATGAAGCACACGTTATCGCTGATCCAAAAATTCCGTTAGCTATGCAACAATTATATTTCATGTTGAAGGTGTTACGTTCCTTTAATGTTGGTGTTACTACAGCAACACAATCTATTAAAGACTTCCTTTCTGCAAAAGACGAAAAACGAAATTATGGTGAAGCTGTCATTAACCAATCTATTCAAAGAATGTACTTACCAATGCAAGAAAGTGAAGTTGATTTCTTAGAAAAAAACTTAGCACATAATTTTTCTGAAAAAGAACGCTCCATTTTAATCGTTAGAGAAGGTGAAAAGGAGAAACAAGCAGGAAAAGGAATCTTGTTTATTGGCTCTAAGAAAATACAATGTACTGTCCGTTTAGACCAAGTTGAAGCTGACCTTTGGTTTAAAGAAAAAAACCTTGAAGATATTAGAGTAAGTTAAGGTAGTGTTTGAATGAATAAAGAAAATGCTGGTTTTCTCTTATTATTTATAAAAAATCCAATACTAGGTGTAGTGTTAGCAGTTGTTCTAGCTATAGCATTGTTAATTATGTCTAGTGTTGGGATGGTTTTATCCGTAACTCAACCAAGTAATAGTTCTAGTAATAATGATGGTGGGTATGGATTTGTCACCTGTCAAGAAGGTGATAAGTTCGATGAAGAAAAGTTTTTATCTAGCTTTCAGGATGCAGGAGTATTTACAGATAACGGTCAACTATTTTTAGATGCTGGTCGTGCAAATAACGTTGACCCTGTACTCTTAGCTGCAATTTCTTTTCATGAGACTGGTAAGGGGAAATCTCCGATGGTGAGACTAGATAATAATCCAGGCGGTTTATATAATTCTAGTGCTGGTGAATTTTTCAAGTTTGATTCTCTTGCAGAAGGTTTAGATTTTATGGCTAGAAACCTAAATAAAAATTATATATCCCAAGGTATAGTTACAATAGAACAAATAGGTGCAAAGTATGCTCCTATAGGTGTAAATGACCCAAGCAATTCAAATGCAAATTGGGTTCCTGTTGTTAGTAGTTTTGTAGCTGATCTTGGTGGTCTATCTATGAACTGTTCTGCTATTGGAAGTGGAGATTTTGTTTATCCTATTCCTAATGCAGTAGTAACAAGTCCATTTAGTGTTCGTGTCCATCCCTTAACTGGTGAAGTTGAAAATCATAAGGGAGTTGACTTTGCTTGTAACGTTGGTTTACCTATACATGCTAGTGCTACAGGAAAAGTAGTTCGTTCTGAATTTAATACTGGTGGATATGGAAACATGGTTGTTCTCCAACATGGAGATAAATATACATTATATGGACATATGAGTGAAAGATTCGTTTCAGTAGGTGATGAAGTAGAACAAGGTAAAACGGTTGGTGCTTGTGGTTCTACTGGTGATTCATCAGGCCCACATCTTCACTTTGAAATTCAAACATCTTATTTTGATGTTAGAGTCGATCCTTTACCTTACTTACAAGGAGCGAAAACGAAAGATGAATAATAAACAAAAGATATGGAACTTTGCTTCTATTTTTATCATTTTAATATTAGCGATTGTTTCCTCTAACTTATTCAGCCATCAGAATGATTTAAAGGAAGAAATTGCAGAATGGAAAAATGAAGCAAACTCTTTAAAGGAAATTCCAAATTTAAATGAACAAGCATCTACATTTATTAATGCTTTAAATCAAGGTAATAGTAAAGAATATCTAACTGGAAAAGCTTTAGAAACTTACAATGCTGCTCTTGAAGGTGAAGATGAATATGAACACAATCATTCTCATACAGGAGAACAAACGGTAGATATTCTCCAATCAGAAACAATAAAATCAGAACAAGATACAGGCCGTTCTAAAGTTTTATATAAACTTAGTTACAAGGGAGAATTTGACCAAGAAGATATAGGAACAATCCACCAAAGAACGCTATTTCTTCTAATGGATATCGAATGGACTAAAGAAAAAAGTGACTATAAAGTAAGTGACTATAAAGTGGAACTATTAAATGATAATTGGGATGATTACATATTATCACTAGAAAAAAAGGGTGATGAAAGTGAGTAATTCATTACAGAAAACGGCTACATTAGTCATGAAATACCAAAAATTATTTCTGGAAATTAGAGATAAATTTTTAGAAAATGAAGTAAAGAAGTTTAATGAAATATATATGGAAAAACAAAATCGTTATCCAAATGAAATAGAAATAAAAAATTATAAAAAGAGATTAGTAATGCTCTATGGTTCAACTATATATGTAGGGTTTGTAATGGTAATACTTATTATCATTACAATTTCAAAGGGTGCATAACATGAAAAAAATTATATTAGCTATATTCTCAATTTTTATAGTGGCTATGGTAACGTTGCCTACTTTTGCATCTGCTGAAAAAGGTGATTTTTACGATGATAATAAAAAGAAGATTGATGAAAGATTTGATGGTGACAAGGACGCTATTAAATTTATAAAAGCTTATGATCCTAGTACAAATAATTTTGATTGTGGAATTACTGAAATATCGTGTCATGTAATGGGAACTTACTATGAAATGGCTTTAGGGTTTGCTAATTTCGTATCACAAGGAACAAAGGTTTTAGTATTAGAACCTGATGCAATTGTTAAGGATAAGGCTTTTACAACCTATAAAGGGTACTTAAAAGACTTATCTACTATCATGCTTTCAACGTTTTTGTTATGGCAAGTAATAATATTAACAGCTAGAAGATTCGGTGACCCTGACGATTACCCACAAGCTTTAAATGGAAAAATATTTTCTGTAGTTGCTGGTGCTTTATTTCTAGGATTATATGAAATAATCTTTTCTAATATACTTGAAATTCAACATATGGCTGTAAGTGCTATATTAGAATCAGGTTTGGATAAAAAGCAATTATATCTAATGATATTTTTAAACTCTCCTGATTATTCTATTGTATATGGATTTTTTGTAGGTATAGTAATGATTGTGTTTTTAATTGCATTAATCTATAGGTATGTAGCCTTTGGTTTCTTTTATGTAGTTGGGCCTGTAGCAATTCCGACTATTGTTAATGAAGAATTTAACTACTTTAATGTTTGGTTGAAAGCAATAGTAAATAATTTAGTAACATTGTTCTGTCAAAGTATTTGTTTTGCACTAGCATTATCCGCTATGTTAGGAAAAATGAATTTTGTTGAAGGTCTTCCCGGATATGGAGTACAGACAGTAGTAGGCTTTTTATTAGCACTAGTATTCTGTTTCTTTGCTCTAGCTATCCCTTCAATATTAGGAAACTTAGGAGCAAGTACTGGAACAGCACGTTCATTAACGAAAGTTGTTAGATATTCAATGATGCGTAGATAAAAGTGGTGGTGAATTAGATTTGAACAGGCAATTTAATAAATATGGAAACATTGAAATTGAAGGCAATACGATAAAATATCGTATTGCCTCCAAGGAAATAAACCAAGATGAACCAATAGAGATTGAAAAAGATATAAAACGAAAAATACAAACAATTAAAAACCAAGATTTATTTTTGTTACCATATGACATTAATATGATTAATCGTTATATGGTTTTATATTACGATTTATCTTCTTATAATAGCATTGAAATTTTAAGGCAACTTCCATTTGAAGAACAGTTGCATTATTTTCTGTCATTAGTTCAATTAGCTAAAGCAGAAGAAGAAGAAAATGTAACAATTTATTGGGATGATAAATTAAATTTTGTTCTTGATAGTTATGAAAAAAAAGTAAAAGTAATTCTCTTTGAAACAAAATATTTACAAGTTTACGAAAAGAAAACCCCATTAAAAGCAATTGTAGATTTAATGATTTCTTCTATGACTAGTTTGAATAAAATCATTAAACTTCCTACTAGAAATGATTTTATAGATGCAAGTGAAGAAAACATTAGCTTTGTTGAAACTATTTTTCGTATAGATAATATTGATGATTTAGAAATGTTTATAGATAGTACAATCATTGATATGGAAAAAAAAGACCAAGAAGATGAAGAAGAACTGAATGATAAAAAAGATAAAAAATCAAAGTTGTTCAGGAAAAAAACTGCTGCTCCAAAAAAGAAAAAAGATAAAAAGAAAGTCACAAATAATAGGGTGAATTCCTATCATTATAATCAGCAAAGCAATAAGAAAAAACCAAAAAATAAGGATCAAAAATTATTTATAACCTTAATTGTTGCTGTTGTTGGGGTATTTATTCTTTTGGGTGTTTCCAACCTAATGTTACCTTCTAAATCTGCAAGTAATGATGAAGCTTCTGAATCTGCTAGTGCTGTCGTAACTACAACTTCAACGAAAGATGGAGAAGTAAATTCTGTCTTTAAGGATTCTGACAAATATAATAATGACCTTGTATCTGCATATCGAAAAGCTTATAATTCAAATTATAAAGAAGCCTATAAAATCCTTTCTAAATTGAATAAAAAAGAACTTTCTCCAACTGATATTGAACTGTTAATAAAGGTTTATGATGAAACAAATAACCTTAATAAATTATTAGATGAATTTCCTACTGTAGCTAATGAAGTCATTACATATTTGGTTACAACTGATAATTTAAATCAATTAACAGACCTTAATACTAGTTTAGAAAAAGAAAATCCAGTAATAGCATTTGAAGTTTCTTTCTTAGAAGGAGATTATAAAAAAATGTTATCATACGTGGATAAAGTAGACATTAATGGTCGAAGGGAACAACAAATAGTAACAGGCTATCTTGAATTAGAAAAGTACGATGATGCTAGAGAATTTGCTAATAAGGTAGGCAATCCCGATTTGATTAGTCAAGTCGATTCATTTAACTAAGTAAGGATTTGGACAGTATGCATAAACGTAAAATTACTAAAGAAGGTAGAGTAAATATTCCAGCAGAGATTTTGCACCTCTTTAGATTGAAAGAAGAAGATGAAGTAGTCATTTCTCACAATAAAAGTAGCATTATTATTAAACCTTTTGTGGATCAAGGACGATGTGCTATTACTGGAAAGCCATCTAGTAATTTAACGAAAATAGGAGAATCCTATATTTCAAAAGAAGGTCTAAAACTTATTGCTGATAAAATGAAATAAAAGAAAAAAGGTTAGGATATTTAATATCCTAACCTTTTTTCTTAGTTCATTAGGTATGTCTCCATGTGTTCCATCATTGCTTTTTTTCTTCCTAATGCCATTAATTTATCTGTAGTTCCTTTCCCTGCATAATCAAGGTAATTTGTAGGGATAGCTGCATTTGTATTTTTTAATGACTTCTTAAAGTCCATTAGCCATTCATAAAAGGAATCTGAATCAATATCCTTTTCTATTGCTCTTAGTGCTGTTATCAGAACCATAGGGAAGTGAACTTTTTTCAATAGAGTTGTTTCTTTTTTGCTCTTTTCCTCATTATCAAAGCCATAGTATACGAAGTCCATTGCCTGTTTAACTTTTTTTGCAAGTTCTTCTTTATGTTCAGTTTCATCTTTAAAAGTTTGGCCATATTTTGAGATTTCATTTTGAGAAACATTCTTATATTCATAATCAGAATCGAGCATCATCATTGTTTGCATAATTGCTGTTAAGTGGGCATCTGTTTTAATTTGTCCTGCTGAGAATGAAGCATATTCACTTACTAATTTATGTTCACCTAATTCTTGAATGATCTTTGCCCACTTTGTACCCATTAAAGCTTTAGCTTTTTGTTGAGTCGTTAGGGATTTACCATTATTTAAGCGATAGAATATATCTTCAATTTCTTCATCTGTAGTTTTTGCTTGGTCTAGCGTATATGTTAATAATGTTCTTGATAGAATCATATCTTGAACTTCTTCATCTAATTCAGAAAATAGAAGTCCAGCCATGTTATACTCCATACCCTCAATTGTTACAGTTGGTGTTGCAGGGTCTAATTTATAGCCATCATTTAGATAGTTATGTGTATTTGTTAGACGTTGTTTTCCGTCAAGTGTTTGTCTAATTGGAACAAGTTGAGGAGAATCTTTAATAATACGTTCTTCCTCATAACTTAAAAAGTATATAGGTGGTATTGGGTACGAACCAGCTAAACTGTGAATCCATAAGGATTTTTCCCAAATATTCCACTGTTCTCCTGCTCTTTGAATTGGGTAATTAAATTTTATAGTTTCCTTATTAATCATCTTACTAAGTTGTTTAATGCTCCAAGCAACATTTTTAAATTCCATTTTTTCTTTCCTCCAATTAACGTTCTCTTTATTATATAATTATTATAGCATATATTATATAAAATAGTAAACAGTTTTTATGTAAAAAAAACAACAAAATTCAAAAAAACATAGCATCTTTAGAATACTATGTCTATAAATTAATTACTATATTTATTACCAATTTATAAATGAAATTAAATAAATAGATATAAAACAACTAATACTATAATTGCTATAAAATCTGTGAAAAGGAAAAATTTTTTTGTTTTAGTTTCCCTTTGAAACATAATAATTATTATGTCTATAACAACAACTAATATATATAACAATAAGGCTATTTTTATATTTAAATCAAAAAATATAACACCAGTAGTTATTACTAATAGTGCAATTGACCAACCGTATTTATTATATAAATTTAAAATGGTATTCATTATCTATCTTATCCTCACTAATCTTTAGTTTATTTGGCTTTTCATTTGAAGGTATAAATTTGTTGAACTTATAGTTATACTATTGTCTAATCCTTAAAGATTTCAATTATACTAAGAATGAATTTTAATGATACTCTTCCCACCTTTTACTTGTTCCAATTCAGCAGAATTTAGTTGTGCAGGTTTATTTAGTTTACACTTAGAGCATCTTCTGCGTACAGCGTAATATTCACCTATAATATCCTGTTTAGGTGGGGCATAATGTCCACATTCATATACTTCCATAGGGATAGTAGTTAAGCTGTCAGGGGTTACTTTAACTGTAAGAGTACCTATTATTTTTCTTAAAGGACTTTTTTTCATATAGTTCTCCTTTAGACTATTATAGGTTAAAAGATTCTTGTGATTTTATAAAAATCCTCTAATTATTTAAAAGGGTTCTTCTTCTATGAGAAAATCCCTTGGATTGTTTGCTATTAAAGAAGATTTTTTTTAATCCATTCTGTATCATCATGAGTATAGTTATCTAGGAAGTCTTTAATAGATTGACCAGTACCACTAATATACTTCCTAATTATTGATTTATTTACTTCGATTACCTCGTTCTCATATCCATTTAATTTAATCATTTTAAATCTCCTTTTATATATTTATTCTGCAATAGCAGCTTTTACTAGTTTAAATCGGATAGCGTTTTTTGATTTATAGAATAACCTCAATCTTCCTCCTTTCTTATGTAGACTTCTTTAATTCTGGAATAAGGTTTTTCATCATTAAACCAAATTGTATTTTCTAATTCATAACCTAAATTAGTTAATAATTTTCTTCTTAAACTTAACTGGCCATAAGGATAATCTGCTATTATCCTATTACTGTTTTTTAAAGCATTAGGTAAGTCTTTATATTTGTATGTATTAACACTTGTAAATTTAGAAAATGTTTTTGAGATAGTTACAATTTTGTCTAGTATTACTGTCGTTTTAACTTCTTCTAATAAGTGATGATTATTCAATGTAGATCACTACTTTCGTTGTTATTATATAAATATTATAGCATAAAAATATAATATAATCAACATAATGTGTGTAAAAAAACCAACAATAAAAGTCGATTCATAATGAACCGACTTACTTTTATTAATTAACTTATTACTTTTTAAACGGACAAGTTGAGCAACTATCTTCCGTACATAACGAACATGGTAGCAATAGGTAGTTACATTTTGGACATACATGTTTTTTAAATACTAGTGGAAGTTCTGCTTCTGTTGTGCAATTTGGACACCATTCCCAAAATTTATTCATAATATTATTCCTCCCAAATTTCAAATTACTTTATGTAAACAAACATTGGCCTATTAGATGCTTTTCTTCCTTGCTCAATCATTTCGGAAAGGAAGTCTTCTGTAATTTTTTCTGGTAAAAAACCAGTTCTCTCTAAGATGATGTTTTCAACTACAAATTTCTTTTTTGTTAATTGTATATAATTGTTTTTTAACTCCTTTAACATATTGTTATCTACCTTGTTAGGCTTGTTAAGATTAACGGAATCATATTGTGATGTTCCTTTATTCATCATCTTTTTTAAACCTTCTAAAATTGTTTTTTGTGAATACCAATATGCTCTAATATCCTTTAAATAGTGATAAAGAGTAATTGTGTCACATTGTATAAAATCTCTTGTAGTAAGAGTATAGAAATTTTCGTCATAAACTTCAGGAACACTCATTTTTCTTTTTCTATCGCTACTTGTATCTTTCAATTCAAAGTTCATTTCACAAAAAGAACAGGAGTAATAAATCTTATCTTGATGTTCTCCTAAAAACTTCAATTCTTGACCGCAATATTTACAAGTTACTAATTCCATATGTATGATCTCTCCCCTGTTCTTTATATAAATATTATAGCATATTTATATAAAATTAACAACAAAATAGAGATAAAAAAACAAACAAAATCACAAAATAATTCAATTTAGAATTCAATTTTAAGCTTACCAGTACACCAAAATAAACATAACGTTGACTCTTTAGCTGTTAGGCAAGTGCAAAGGTAAAAAAATTTTAGTCATGAATATGACGATGCTTT
>Ga0209463_1001495_pt1 | contig 14243 bp, 9 predicted proteins | sample AgamicMgSfrz_FD_187169 | JGI IMG/M metagenome (GOLD analysis project Ga0209463, IMG submission 187169) | Agave microbial communities from Guanajuato, Mexico - Mg.Sf.rz (SPAdes) (version 2) | ecosystem: Host-associated > Plants > Phyllosphere > Phylloplane/Leaf | place: Guanajuato, Mexico... | reverse complement strand
GATAACCATCACATTTCACTGTTTCATAAAGCCACTTTCCCCATGTAATCATCTCATTTTGTACAAGCTCATTATTATAATCAATATTGGCAAACATTAAATAATCGTAATTTCCAAATTCATCATCTACATTTGTATTCCACATCTTATTGTCACCGATAATTCTAAAGACCCCTGCCTTTTTTTCTTTGTTATCATAATCGGTACCGTTAAAATATTGAAAATTCCACTTGAATGATGAATATGTTTCTCCTCTTCCAGGGAAAGTAAATTTCGTCCATGCTTCTATATCATGCGGCTCAGAAATTTCTTCTTCTCTGTTTTCAGGATTTACTTCAATCGCTTTAAATGTTTCTTTTTCATCTGCAGCAGCCTTATGATTCATAACTACATCGACATATACTTGTATTCCAACATTGTGACATGCTTTGATTGCTTCTAATAATTCCTTTTTCGTTCCATACTTTGTCCGAACGGCTCCCTTTTGATCGAACTCTCCTAAATCATAAACATCATAAACACCATAACCATTGTCGTCTTTGGAAGCTCCTTTCGTAACAGGTGGAATCCAAACGGAATCAATTCCCGCTTCTTTCAATTCTCCTGCTTGTTCTTTCAAACGATTCCAATGTTGTCCATCTGCATCTAAATGCCATTCAAAATATTGCATCAATGTTTTGTTCTCCATTTATCTTGTCTCCTACTCCAAATAATTTGTAGCTTTTCTCACATAATGATGGATAAGCTTTGTATGAAGTAATACTACCCACTATTATCTCTTTTCAAGCGTACTTAAGAAATTGTATGGGGCGATTAGTCGATAATAATCGAATGTTGTTTTCGCATAATTTGTAGTAAGTAAGCTGTCTAAATGAAAAACATAAAGAAAACTAACCATCATTGTGGTTCTCATCCTCAATGATGGTTAGTTTTCTTCTCGGAGCTTTACCTGCAGTAAGACCTCCACCTAGCTTCCTTGATTTTTCGCAGCTCCCAGTTGGTCCATACTACCCGTTAATAGTGTAATAAATATTTTAATAATGAAATTGTGCGATTAATTTTTTTAAATGGTCAGCTGTCTCAGCAAGGCTGCTTGCTGAAGCATGCACTTCCTCGAATGATGCTAGCTGTTCCTCGGTAGATGCAGATATTTCTTCTGATAATTCAGCATTTTGCTTACTAAATAAAATTAATGCTTCAAAGGTTTGGGCAAGTATCTTAATATGTTTATAAACCTCCTCAGAGGAAATAGTGACATCCTCGATAAAAGGTGCTGTTTCATTCATGCTAGTAGATATAGCGTTGAATTTCTTTTTGACAGAAGACATAATTGATAGTCCTCCATCGACTTGCTTATGTACGATATTCATCCTGTCGATCGTAGAGTGTGTATCAGATTGAATTCCTTTAACTAAATGTTCAATTTCCGTTGCGGAATGATGGGTAGTCTCTGCTAATTTTCTAATTTCCTCTGCTACGACAGAAAAACCTTTTCCACTTTCTCCTGCTCTTGCTGCTTCAATCGCAGCATTTAATGCTAATAAATTTGTCTGGTTGGCTATAGAGCTTATTAATTGAATAATTGCTTCCACTTCTTTAGAACGCTTATTTAGTTCATCTATTTGTTTATCTGATTTAATGACAGAATCAACAATTAATTGCATTTGTTCCTCTGCCTGATTAATAGCTAGTTCGCCTTCCTTTGCTTTCTCCACCGTCATGGAACCTAACTTAGATAAGTACAGGGAATTTTCTCTTATTAATCCCGTTCTTTCTGTAATGTCTTTTAATTTTGTTGTATTTGTTTCAATTTGTTGTTTTTGATGATCTGCTTTTGATGCAATTTCCTGTGTGACAGACACTAAATCTTCTACCACTTTTGTTGAGGAAGAAGAACTTGCGGTAAGATTATCGCTTGATGCAGCAACTTGAGTGATGCTTTTTTCCATATGGATGATTAGTTGCTTTAAATTTTCTTGCATTTGTTGAAAAGATTTTGTTAGATGACCAATTTCGTCTGTCCTTCTAACTTCCATTCGCTGTGTTAAATCGCCCTTCCCAACAAGACCCGCTTTTTCTCTTAGTAGATTCAATGGTTTAAGGATAGATTGGATGTTAAAATAAATAAGAATAGAACCGATGCAAAGAAATACAAAAATAGCCAAGAACGATGCTTTTAAAATTGGCGAGGAAGCATTAGAAACCTCATTTGAATACATGGACCCGGCAATCTTCCATCCAGTAAGATTATTGGTGAGATAAGTAAGTTTTTTCTCTTTGTTATCTAGGGTATATGTAAAAGTACCATTCTCTTTAAGTTTCATCTGTTGAATATAGTTTACTGTGCCGATTTCACCGATTTTTTCTGTTGGATGTGCCATATAAGCATTGTTTTTGTCTATAAGAAATGCATATCCTTCTTTCCCTATTGTGATATTGTTCACAATTGTTTGTATAGAACTAAGTTTGATCTTTAAACCAACTACCTTGTCTCCATCCTCTGTACTTCCAGCGATTGTAACGACCATTTCATTTGTACTTGCAGATATATAGGGATCGGAAATATAAATTTCATCTGGTCTTTCCTCTGCTTTGATAAACCATTCACTTGCTGTTGGATCATAATTGTCTGCTACTTTTCCTTCTGGCTTCTGAACATATTTTCCTTTTTTCGTGGCATAAAATATGCTGTCAATATCATCATAAAAATATTGATAGTTTTCAAGGGTAGCATTAATAAAATCATCTGATACAGCGTTATTTATATCTCCCCAATCTTTTCGAAGCTTGTCCACTTGCTTCATCTTAGTTGAGAGCTCTGTCGTAATATTCTCATCTAGTTGTTTTATCTGTTGGTAAGCATTGTCCATTATTTCTTGCTCTAGTTGATTTTTTGAATTGAAATAAGAAAAGATACCAATGAAAATAGTAGGTATAAACAGTAGAAGAAAAAAGCTAGTGTATAATCTCTTTTTAATCGTTATTCTGTTCTGAAATAGGTCAAGTTTTTTTCTCATTTTCGATTAATTGCTCCTTTATGTATGAAAGTAGGACTTATTTATTATAATGGAAATTTTTCCACCTATAATGAAAAGAGGAAATTTGTCATAAATACGCCTTAATTTACATGAAAAAAGACCTTACTTTCTCTAGTATTCAATGTGAAAGTAAGGTCTTTTTCCTAGTTAATATTATTTGTTTTTTTGAAATTCCTCTTTGATTGCTGCCAATAATTCTTTATTTGTAAGGATTTCTAGTCCTGTAAGTGCCATTGATTTTGCTCCCAGAATCATAGCGTCTCTTCCTTGATCTGTCATCGCAGCTTCTCTGAATTCATGTGTATGGCAAGCATATGATTCATTACAGATTTTCACATATGGATGAATGGAAGGAACTACTTGACTTACATTTCCCATATCAAGAGAACCTGAACCATCTCGTTGTTCGTGAATTTCAGCTTCTTCTACTCCTAAAGAGACAAGTTGCTTTGTAAATACAGCAGATAAAGTCTGATTAGTAATCATATCATCATAGGAGAATTCATAGAAACTAGATTTAACCGTAGCTCCTGTTTGTAGTGCAGCACCTTCTGCACATTTTTTTACTTTTTCTATTAAAATATTCACATCTTCTCTTTTCCCTGCTCGAACATAAAACTGTGCTACGGCATAATCAGGAACAATATTTGCAGCTTTTCCACCTTCTGTGATAACACCATGAATGCGGGCATCGGGCTTTATATGCTGTCTTAAAGCATTGATACTATTAAATGTGTGCAATACAGCATCTAGAGCATTAATGCCTAAATGAGGACTTGCAGCAGCATGTGCTGACTTTCCAAAAAACTCAAACTGGATAGCATCCATTGCAAGGGAATCTCCACTCTTCAAATAATTGTCTAGTGGGTGAACCATCATCGCTACATCTAATTCTTCGAAAATCCCTGCTTCCGCCATTGTTACTTTCCCGCCTTTTGTTTCTTCAGCAGGTGTTCCGTACACAATAACTTTTCCTCCTGTTTCTGAAAGAACTTTGCTAAGACCAATTCCAGCAGCTATTCCCATTGTTCCGATTAAATTATGGCCACATGCATGACCTAATTCAGGCAAGGCATCATACTCTGCCATAAAGCCAATCACAGGACCGATTTTACCACTATCAAAGGTTGCTTTAAAAGCAGTAGGTAAATCACAAATTCCTGTTTCTACAGCGAATTGATGTTCTTTCAATGTATCAGTTAATATTTTGCAAGCTTTAAATTCCTCATGACCTAATTCAGGATTTTCGCCAATATAAATACTTATATTTTTAAATATCGATTCATTTTCATTAATTGCATCTAAGATGATTTGTTTCATCATTTTCGCACCTTTCTATCTTTCTACATTACTAGTTTACCAATTTTCTATGAAAAAGCTACTAAAAATTGTTTAAAAATAATTGTAAAAGTATATTTATGCATTATGGATTAGACATTTACTTTAAATTGATAGGAACTATCCACAAAAAAACCGGTACATCCCTTATCGTAAAGATGCCCAGCGAATTTTTTGATTTATTTTATACCACTTATACTGTCCGTAAAGGTCTGATTGGTTCAACTAACCATCAGCTGGGGAGGAAAAAAACCCTCACTGATGGCAGTTTCACTTTATATTTTTTCCATAAAAAATCTCATTCATTTCCTCTGTAAGTTTTTCCGTTATAAAGATGCGATCTGATGTAGATAGTTCATCTTCTTTATAGCCAAATAAATAATTATTTAAGTCAAATTGTTTCAATTTACATTTTGTATGAAAAATGTTTTCTTGATAAATATTAACATCAATCATATCAAATTGAGACTTTACATCGTCTGGAATATAGTTTTGAATGGAGTTAATATCGTGATCGATAAAGAGTTTATGCCCCTGTATATCCCGGGTAAATCCTCTTACTCGATAGTCCATTATCATAATGTCGGTATCAAAAGAATAGATTAAATAGTTTAATGCTTTTAAAGGTGAAATTTCACCACATGTAGAGACATCGATATCAGCACGAAAGGTGCTAATTCCTTCATCTGGATGATATTCAGGATATGTATGTACCGTTATATGGCTTTTGTCGAGATGCATAACGACTGAGCCTGGAAGCGGTCCTGGTGATTCTTCAAAGACTTCCTTTGGTGCTTCTGTTATTGGTCCCTCTGAAACGAGTAGAGTGACGCTAGCTCCTTGTGGTTCATAGTCTTGTTTTGCGACATTTAATACATGCGCACCGATAATATCCGAAACATTTTTTAAAATTTTTGTTAGTCGATCTGCATTATATTGTTCGTCAATATATTGGAGATAAGCTTCCCGTTCACTTTTCGTTCGGGTATAACAGATATCGTACATATTAAAACTTAATGATTTCGTTAAATTGTTAAATCCGTGTAACTCTATACGCTGCTGAGGTGTTAAACTCATGTTTATCCCCCTTTTCCAAACATGTGAGTATTGTTATGTTACCCGAACAGGGAGTGGATTAACCAAAAAAATCACTATTCTCTCTTTCGTTAGAACGAGAGGTAAGTGATCATTTGGATTAGAACATACTTAAATCATATTTTTTTGCGAGGATTTCTAATAACTTTAATCCTGCCACACTGTTACCTTTATCGTCTAAAGCAGGGCCTGAAATTCCGATGCCGAAGCGAGCTGGAACTGCTCCTAATATTCCGCCAGAAACACCACTTTTTGCTGGAATTCCGACTCGGACGGCAAATTCACCAGAGGCATTGTACATTCCGCATGTTACCATAAATGTTTTGCAGATACGCGCAATAGAGGCTGGCATTAATTGTTTGTTTGTTATTGGTTCTTTGCCATCTAAAGCGAAAACTATGCCAATTCGCGCTAAATCTAAACAGTTCACTTCAATAGAGCATTGCTTTGTATATAAGTCTAATAATTCCTCTACATCTTCATTTATAATGCTGTGTTGTTTCATAAAAAAACACAGTGCTCTATTTAAATGAGAGGTTTCAAATTCGGATTTAGCCACCTCTTTTGAATAACTTATTTCTTGATTTCCCGACAGAAGTTTGACGAAATCAATGATTTTCTGAAATCGTTCTTCTACTGAACTACCTTTAATCATATGGGTAACAGCAAGTGCCCCAGCATTGATCATTGGATTAAGCGGTTTTGATGGATTACTCATTTCTAGCTTAACAATTGAGTTAAAGGGATCCCCCGTTGGCTCATAGCCAACTTTGCTGAAAACGTATTCTTCCCCTGATTCTATGAGTGCTAGTGCTAATGTGATGACTTTTGAGATACTTTGTAAGGTGATTTTCTCATGAATGCAGCCTGCTGAATAGCAAGTACCATCAGAATGATAAATTGCTACAGATAAATCAGCTGGATTGGCTTTACTAAGTGCTGGGATATAATCGGCAACCTTCCCTTTACCAGTATATTGTTTTGCTTCTAACAGAATGTTTTCTAATTCCTCATTTGATTGACAAGGCATTTTTTCACCAACTTTACTACAGATTTTTGCATACTTATTACCAATATGAGTTTAGTATACCCTTATAAATGTAAGAAGAAAAATGGTTCCTATCTAAAGATATAATCTTTCTAATTCAGCAGGTGTTAATGCTTTGCTATAGAAATATCCTTGGACAATATCGCATTGGTTATTCTTAAGAAAATCGATTTGACCCTTTGTTTCTACACCCTCAGCGATTACAATGAAATTCATATTATGTCCCATATCAATAATAACCTTTGCTAAAGAACCTTTATGTCTTGGATGGCTGATATCATCAATAAAAGTTTTATCAATTTTAATCGTATCAATAGGCAGTGATCTTAAATAACTTAAAGAGGAATACCCCTTTCCAAAATCATCAATTGATATTTGAAATCCTAGTCTTTTTATATTATCTAATTCCCCTTTTGCTAATTCGATATTTTGCATGATGCTTTCCGTAATCTCTAATTCAATTTTTGCTGTATTTACTTGTAATCTTATTACTTCTTGCTGAAGAAAGGGAAGGAAATCAATATACTGAAATTGGCGAGCTGAAATATTTATAGCCATTTTTACATCTTTCTTTCCATTTGAGTCCCATTGCTTTTTTTGTGTAAATGCTTGTGTTATTACCCATTCGCCAATTGATAATATTAAATTTGATTCTTCGGCGATTGGAATAAATTCATCTGGAGACAAATAACCATATACGGGATGTTTCCAGCGTAAAAGTGCTTCAACACCATATATCTTACCTGTCATGATATTTATTTGTGGTTGATAATGTAATTCTAATTCATAGTTAGAGATAGCTTTTCTGAGTGCCATCTCCAATTCCATCTTTCTAGCTCCTTTTTCTGCAATGGAAGAGGAGTAAAACTGAAAATTATTTTTTCCATGGTCTTTAGCAACATACATAGCAGCATCAGCGTTTTTTATTAGCGATTCTTGATCATTACCATCTGTTGGATACATGCTGATACCAATACTTGGTGTCACGAAGAATTCATCTTGTTTTACTACAATAGGATAAGAAAATTGGTTAATTATTCTTTTGGCTGCTTCTGTTGTTTCCATTTTTGTTTTATTCTCTAGTAAAACTAAAAATTCGTCTCCTCCTAAACGAGCTACAAAATCAGTTTCTTCTAGTGCTGATTTAAGTCTAGCGGCAACATTTTTTAAAATAATATCCCCAGTTCCATGCCCTTTTGTATCATTAATTCGTTTAAATTGATCTAAATCTAGAAACAATACGGACATTGTTTCGATTTGCTCATTGTGTAGCCGATTATTTAAATGTTGCATACAACTATTTCGATTCGGTAACTCTGTTAACATATCTGTAAAAGCTAATTCCTTAATCTTTAAATCTGTTTGCTTACGTAATGTGATATCCCTTCCAACGACCAAAACAGCCTCTTGTCCACCAAATAGAATGGGCATACAATTAATTTCTAATAGCACCTTTTCCTCTGATTTTTTAGTGAATTCAATTTCCATCTCAACAACATTTTGATTTAATTCTTTTCCTTTATTGTATTGATGAACTATATTTTGATAGGTTTCTTCAGGAAGTAAATCACTAACTGCTAGTCCTTGTAAGGAACAATAGTCTTTGCTGAACATATTTATACCAGCTTTATTAATATAATGAAACTTAAAGTCAATAGCTACAGCAATAATGTCTGGTGACATATCGACTAGTTTACTGAATTTATCTTCATTTTCTTTGCTGTCGGTTATATCAATTAAGACGCTTGTAAACTCTGTCATTTCTCTTGTTGTTTTATCGAATACGGCAATTCCCCTATCTTTAATCCAACGAATTTTTCCATCTGGTTTAATAATACGATAGGTGCTGACTACTACATCTTGGTGTGTAAGCAGTTTTGCTCGTTCCTCTAAAACCGCTAGATCTCCTGGATGGATAACCTCTTTCCAAAGATGATGATTTTTATAAAATTCTTCTGTGGAGTAACCATAAATTGTCTCAATTCCTGCTGTAATCATTAATTTGTTTGATTTTAAATCATGAAACCATATAGCGATATCTAATGTCTCAAATATGGATTGCAATTTTTTATTACTTTGCGCAAATTCTCCGAGTACATAGGTAATTTTCTTTATTAAATGATAAAAAACGTATAATAATCCACTAGTAATAATTAGTTGTAATAGAATAAATAGTCCTTTATTTATTGAGGTAACAAAGATATTCAGAATCACAGAAAACAGTACAAAAAAACAAATGGCTACGATCCATTTTGTTTCACTGTGTTTATAATCCATAGGAGAACTCCTTACTTTTAAGTGATTATAGTTATTTTTAACGAGATTAATCAATATAAATATGTATTTTGACAAAACACTTATATTGAATACCCATCTTTCACCGATTGAAAACCCCATTGTGTATTTGTGTTTGTAGGTACACTTAGAATACACTTATTATAATTTGTTTATCCCACTCTTAACGGAAAGTAAGACTCAACCGTAAGCTTAGGAGAATACGAGGAAGATAGGTGGGAGATCAACTTTCCGTAAAGGTCCGATTGGTTCAACTAACCATCAGTGGGGGATGAAAGAAAACCCCCACTGATGGAAGTTTCACTTTATTAGTTATCTTGTTCTTTTATTTGAGAATTTATTTTTATTAGAATAGGATGGGTGTGTTTGAGGAAAGCGAAAAAAAGGTAAACAGCAGGAATTACGCAAGCCTTCCTGCTATTTACCCTATAGCTCTAAGAAAGATTTGTTGTTTCTACTTGAATTCGAGGAGTATTCCATGTATCGAACCATTTTTTTGTAGCGGCAATAATGATAATAATACCTAATATTAGCATAATGATGGAAAGGACAGCATTTAGCACATTATAACCTGCTGCTTCTGGATTTAAATAAACGTTCTTCACCATCCAAACACCGGCGTAATTTACGGTTACGAATAAATAGGCCATTGGGATTAAACAGGTAAGCATATATCTTCGCTTATCAGCCATTTTTAGTATAACGGTTGCGCCAATAATAAGGCCGATTGTTGCCATTAGCTGATTGGATACACCAAATAGTGCCCAGACAGAGCTAATATCACCAGAGAATAAGAGGTATCCCCACATAATACATGCCAATGCACTTGCAAAAATGGAACCAGGTAACCAATCTACTCTCTTAAGCGGTTTGTAAAATTCGCCGAGAAAGTCTTGAATTAAATAGCGTGCAGTTCTCGTTCCAGCATCAATTGCCGTTAGAATAAATACCGCTTCAAACATAATTACAAACTGGAAGAAATAAGAAGCAAGATGAGAGAACCAAGAGATTTCTGTGAATATATAGGACATTCCAACGGCTAATGTAACCGCACCACCAGTTCTGCCTTCTAAATCAATGCCGATTTCACGACTTAATTCTGGCAAGTTTGAAACACTCATCCCAAGTGTTTGAAAAACCTCTGGTGAGGAGTTTATCGCGAAATAATCACCAGGATGTAGAGCTGTAGCAGCAATAAGCGCCATAATACCTACCAAACATTCTACAAGCATCGCACCAAAGCCCACGACTTTAATATCGCTCCACTTATCAAGCATTTTCGGTGTTGTACCTGAGCCAACAAACGCATGGAATCCGGAAATAGCGCCACATGCAATCGTTATGGAAATGAAAGGCCATACTGGCCCTGCAATAACTGGTCCACCGCCATTTACAAATTCCGTAAATGCAGGAAATTCAATAGCTGGGTTGATGATAAACACACCGATAATAAGAGCAATAAACACGCCGATTTTCATAAAGCTACTTAAATAATCCCGAGGAGCCAATAGTAGCCAAACAGGAAGTGCAGCTGCAAAAAATGCATAAATAGGAAGAATAATAGCAAGTGTTTTTGTATCAAGTGTTAGCCAATCCCCAAGTACTGTACCTTGAATCATCGGTCCGACAAATACACCGATCATTAATAAGATAAAGCCAATAGTCGTACATAGTTTCAAGTTTCCCGTCTTTTTATAAAATATCCCCACTCCCATAGCAATCGGAATGGTGATTCCTACCGAGAACGTGCCCCAAGGATTTCTCTCTAAAGCATGCAGCACTACCATGGATAAACCGGCCATTGTAATTGTAATGATAAATAGCATCGCAAGACCTGTACAGAAACCCGCGACTGGGCCAAGTTCTTCTTTTGCTACTTCAGATAAAGATTTCCCTTTTTTTCGCATACTAGCAAATAATACGACAGCATCATGAACAGCTCCCCCGATAACAGCACCAATCAAGAGCCAAATTAATCCAGGCAAATAGCCGAATTGTGCTGCAAGAATAGGTCCTACAAGTGGTCCAGCTGCAGCAATGGCTGCAAAATGATGTCCAAAGGTTACCCACTTATTTGTTGGTACGTAATCTTTGCCGTCATTTAATTCATGGGCAGGAGTTTTTTCCTTATCATTTAGTTTCAATACTTTTACCGCCATAAAGGTCCCGTATAAACGATAAGCAATCATTAAAATACATGCAGATGCTATTACGATTGTAACCGCATTCATTTTTATCTACCTCCTTTAATGGTTTTATTATAAAAAATGAAAAGGAGGAAAAAGCGTTTTCATGATAAAATGCAGAGAAATGATTTTGAAATGCAAAACTGACTGGATAAAATACAATGGTTTTATCCAGTCGGTTAAGTTATGTATTTCAAAAAGAATGAGGTTAAAATCCAAATAACAGCTTAATCTCTTTTGTATAGTTTCTACTTAATGGCACTTTCTCTCCATTATCCATACATAATAAATAGGTTGAGTTAAACCATGGTTCAATTTCGCTAATTTTTTCTTTATTAACCAAATAAGAACGATGTACTTTCATGATTGGGCTGTTTACTAATTTTTGTTCTAATTGCGTTAAAGTAAAGGTAATGACTAATTGCTCTTCTTCCGTAACAAGCAATGTTTTGCCATTTTGTGCACTAATATAGACAATCTTATTTAAATCAATGATCTTAATTCTGTCATTTGTCGTGACGGCTAATTTATTTTTTTGTATTGGAGTGGTGCTTTGGTTATTTTTTGATGTGTCATTCTTTTTCGTGCCTCTCCTATTTTGCAGCTTTACAATGGTTTGATTTATGCGTTCTTCTTCAAACGGCTTTAATAAATAGTCAACAGCATTCACATCAAAAGCTCGAAGTGCATACTCATCAAAAGCCGTAGCAAAGACTATTTCTGGTGCATTTCGTTTTTCTTTTATGCGCTCTGCTAAATTCATTCCGTTTTCTTCTCCAAGCTGGATATCTAAAAAAATAACATCTATTTCTTGATCATCTATTACTTGTAAAGCAGTATCTAAATCATCACATTCTGCCACTATCTCCATTTTATTGCTTCTTTTTAAAAGATACCTTAATTCATCTCTTGCTAATGGTTCGTCTTCCACTATTAATGCTTTAATCATCTACTCCCCTCCAGATCGTTGGTTCCTTAGATGGTAATGTAATCATCACCTTTGTTCCTCTATTCCATTCACTTTCAATCGTAAATCTCCCTTTATCTCCATATATCTTTTTCACTCTTTCCTGGATATTCCAAAGTGCAGTACCAGTACCAGTGCTAGAGGTGATATTTTTTTGACCAATCATGTAAAGAGTATCTTCACTCATGCCTTTGCCATCATCTTCTGTTATTAACACCATCTTGTCGTTATCTTTATAAGCACATATCGTTATCGTTCCTACTGTACCTTTTGAAAAAGCATGCCGAATCGAATTTTCTACTAAAGGCTGTAAAGTAAAAGGCGGAATAAGAACTTTTTTTAATTCAGACTCCACGGATTCATTTAAAATAAATTTATCAGGAAATCTAGCTTCTTCTAATGCTAAAAAGGCATGGACATGTTCTAATTCCTGACTTAAAGGGATTAACATATTTTTGGAACCTTGGATGTTACTGCGGAAATAGGTACTTAATTTGTGAATCATCTGCCGAGCCTTTTCCCCATCTGTGCGGATAAGCGCCGAAATTGTGTTCATGCTGTTAAAGAGAAAATGAGGATGGACTTGTGCTTGCAGTGCTTTAATTTCTGCATCCTTCAACAACTTTTGTTGTAGCTCTGCCTCTGCTAATTCAAGCTGTAAGGAAAATAACTTACTCAATCCTTCAGCTAATGTATATTCTACTAATTGAATGTTTTTAGGATTGGCAAAATAAAGTTTTAATGTGCCGACTGTTTTATTATTTGCTTTTAAGGGTAATAGAATGGCTGCATGTAGTGGGCAGGCTTGATTGCTACACTGTATTTCATCTTTATTTTTGGCGATTAATATATTTCCTTCTCTTAACACTCTTTCTGTTAGTTTCGTAGACGTTTTTTCTAAAGGAATATGGTGATCTCCACCAAGGCCTTCATGTGCCAAAACAATCGACTTATTTGTTATAGACACAGCATCAGCATTGGTTGCTTTTAACATAATTTTAGCAACCTGTTTGCTAGATTCCGGGTTTAGCCCTTGCCGAAAGTAAGCTAAGGTAGATTGTGCAATATTTAAGGCAATATTTGTTTGTGCTGCTTTCGTTTTTTCCTCTTCTAAGAGAATGTTTTGAATAATATAAATAAAAATTAGCATCCCAAAGCCATTAATGACAATCATAGGAAAGGCAATAATCTTAACTAGTTCGAGTGCAAGTTGGAATGGTGACGCAATCAAAAGGATAAATACCATTTGAATAATTTCCATCGCAATGCCGATAATCACTGCTTTGCTGGCAGAATCTTGTTTAATGGAGTATTTCTTACCGATTAAGCCGGTCAATAACCCTGCCATGATGGTAGACAAGCCACAGGCTAATGCAGTAAAACCGCCTAATGTTAAGCGATGAAGACCAGCTATTAATCCCACGCCTAAACCTACTAATGGCCCACCAACCAATCCACCGATAGCAACACCCATAATTCTTGTGTTGGCAATAGCACTTGAAACATCTAATTCATGCTGCCATGTATGCGTGCTAATGCTTCCTTTTAAGATTTCTACTCCAGTATAGTTACTAATAACTCCGAAGGCGCCAAAGATGAAAATTAAAGATAGTTTATCTTGCCATTGTGATTCATTATGGATAATGGAACGGAAAATCTTGATCCTCGACAATAAGAAGGCAAAGATAACTAAAATACCGACTCGTTCAATCATTAGTGGAAGTAGCTGTAGCAATATATTCCCCACCTTCCTATTTTACTCAACATCATTATAGTAAATTACAAGATTTATAGAAAGCCTTTTCAAGAGGTTTATAAGAAATTCTGTATATTTTTATTTCGACTCACTCGTATGATATGATTAACCAATAGGTGTGAAAGGTTGGATGATTATATGGCAGGAAAAAAATATTACGTAGTATGGAATGGCAGAAAAGCAGGGATTTTTTCTACTTGGGCGGAATGCGAAAGACAGACAAAAGGATTTAAAGGAGCATCATTTAAATCCTTTCCAACATTAGAGGAAGCAGAAAAAGCTTTTAACGAAGGTGGAAATGTAACAAAAACTGCTTCAAAAAGTACTACTTCTAAAAAGCAGGCTAGCACTTCTTTTGAGGCTATTGAGGAAAATAGTATATCAGTAGACGCGGCGTGTAGTGGAAATCCTGGCTTGATGGAATATCGAGGAGTAAATACGAAAACAGGAGAAGTTCTCTTTCACTATGGTCCTGTATTCGGTACCAATAATATTGGAGAATTTTTAGGGATCGTCCATG
>Ga0209463_1001492_pt1 | contig 14297 bp, 10 predicted proteins | sample AgamicMgSfrz_FD_187169 | JGI IMG/M metagenome (GOLD analysis project Ga0209463, IMG submission 187169) | Agave microbial communities from Guanajuato, Mexico - Mg.Sf.rz (SPAdes) (version 2) | ecosystem: Host-associated > Plants > Phyllosphere > Phylloplane/Leaf | place: Guanajuato, Mexico... | reverse complement strand
GTTGAAGAAAACAAGATCGCCAACACGTAGATTGCTTTTTGAAACAGCTGTACCTTGTCCATACATTTGAGCAGCTGTTCTAGGAAGGGAAATACCCACTTCACTGTACACTTGGCGTACATACCCAGAGCAATCAAATCCAGAAGCCGTTGTTCCCCCATAACGATAAGGAACACCCATATACTTATAAGCAGCAGGCAATAACTTATCATAGTTTGTGAGATTAGCCGCTTTGGCTGATGAAGATGGTTCTAGCAGTAGACTCGATAATAGTAACGCAAAGCATGAAATCAACGTCAGTGTGACTCGTCTAATCATATGTATCCTCCAAATTCTCCTAAATTTTCTATGTTAAAATTTCATTATTCTACCTTTTTCAACAGATGATAACAGTTTATCATAGAAAAACAGCCTTCTATTTTACAGTTATGTAACAAAAGAACTACAGTTTGTTATGATGAAGTTGGTAATTTTACAATAGTGGAAGAAAGATAGGGAAAAAGAAGGGTATTAGTAATGTAAAAATTTTGAATAATTAGAATAATAAATTCTATTTTTCCTATTTAGACCTTTTATATTACAATAATGTTACAGTGTAATTTAGGTATTTAGAAATTCCAAACTAATTTATAAAATCTTAAAAAAGTTAATATTTTCTTTATGATTATTTTTTTATTGTTTGAATTTGGGTCTTTATTCTCTATTAGAAATAGTTTAAAAAAGGAGATAAAGACCTAAAAAAATACAAAGTTATGTAAAAACTATTGAAACTTATAGGAAATATTGTAGAATTATAGGGGGGTTTTCCCTAATATAGTTATTTTAGTTAATTTTCATAGATCATCCATATAACTCTCTATTTTTTACATTAATTAAAAATATTGACATTAAATCTATGGAAACCTATACTAATATCTGTAATTGTTTAGTAACTAATGTTAAGAGATATACATATATAACAAACTCTTGATATTAGTCTTATTTTACTAGAACACAATTTTAAGGAGGAAATAACTCAATGGCTTACCAACCAAAATCTTATCGTAAATTCCTAGTAGGTACTGTTTCTGCTGCTGTAGTAGCAAGCGCAATCGTTCCTGCTGCAAGTGCTGCATCTTTCTCTGATGTAACAAAGGAAACAGTTAAAGATCACTACCAAAACATTGCAACTGCATCTGAAAAAGGATACATCAAAGGCTATGGCGATGGAACTTTCAAACCTTACAACACAATCACTCGTGGACAAGTTGTTAAAATCCTTGCTCGTACACTAGGAGATGATGTAGACACTTCTAAAACTGAGAACTTCTCAGATGTACCAAGCAACTATTCTGATAAAGAGCTAGTAGAAGCTTCTTTAAAAGTACGTGCAGCTGGCGTTTTCACTGGTAACGGTGGAAAACTTCTTCCCGATCAAAACATTACACGTCAACAAATGGCAAAAGTACTTGTTAATGGCTTAGGCTTAGAAGCTCTTGTTGATAGCGATGATACTTCTAAAGTAAAAGACCTTGACAAAGCATACAGCGAGTATCGTGAAGATATCCAAACTCTTTCTAAATTAGGTGTAACTGATGTTGAAACATTCAACCCAGAAACAAACCTAACTCGTGCTCAATTTGCTTCATTCATCGTTCGTGCTTACGAAGTTAAAGAATCAAGAACTGCTAAACCAAGCGTTCAAGATGTAACAGCAGTTAACGGAAAAGTAACTGTTGAGTTCAACAAAGCGCCTGAAACAGCCCCAACTGCTAACGATTTCACAATCACTAAATCTGTAAACGGTGGTACAGCAACTTCTGTAGCTCCAACAGATTTCAAATATGATGCTAGCTCTAAAACAGCTACGTTTAGCGTAGAAAAAGTAGAAGCAGCCACTGCTAAGCAAACTGTTTCTTATTCTGTAGCTTACAAAGAAACTGATGCTAAATCTGGAAGCTTCACTGTTGACGCTCTTCCAGCAGCTTCTATTCTTTCTGTAGGTGCGGCAGGAAACCAAGCAACAGTAATTTTCAACAGCCCTGTTGATACTGCAACAGCTCAAAACGTTATTAATTACACTTATGACAACGATCGTAACAGCACTACAAATGTACCTGTTCATCCAACAAGTGCATCTGTAAACACTGAAGCAGTAGGTCCTTATGCAGCTGGTCAAGTTGTAACATTAACTTTTAACAACGGTGCTCTATCAACTGAAGATAAAGGTTCTCTAAACATCCAGAGTGTTAAATCTGACAAAGGAATTGTTATCGCTTCTAAAACAGTTAACGTAACTCCTGTAGCTGATGGTGTAAAACCAGAAGCAAGTGCTACACTTACTAACGGTGCTCAAACTTCTACAAAAGTATCAGCTAATGCAGGAACTACTGTAAAATTAAATGTTAAAGCAAAAGATGATGCTAGCAATATCGTTGCAGCTCGTTACCGTATCCAAAATCCAGATAACACGTTCACAAGCTGGACAAACCTAGAAGCAGAAGATGGTGCTTTTGATGAAACTTCAGAAACAGCTGTAGGTTCAATCAATACTACTGGTTTTGCTGGTGGAGATTACAAAGTATACGTTCAAACTGTAGATGCAGCTGGAAAAGTTAGTGATTCTGAAGTAGCAGCTACTCTAGAAATTACTAAGAAAGATATTACAGCTCCAGTAACTGTAAACAGTGAAGCAACTTACAAATCTGCAACTCGCACTGTAGAAGTTAAAGGTTCAGTAACAGATGTAGATAGCGATGTTAAGAACGTACAATATCGCGTATCTACTTACAATGCATCAACAAATGCTTATACAACTTCTACTGAGTGGACAAACGCAACAGCAACAGATGGTTCATTCAACGAAAAACAAGAAGACTACAAATTTGCAACACCACAACTTAATGCATCGACAACTTACCTAATTGAAGTAAGAAGCGAAGATGCAGCTGGTAACACTAGCAAAGCTCAAAACGTTACTGTAAGTGGTGTAGAAACAGCTGGCGGTAATGCAAAAGAAGGAACTTTCAAGACTCCAGCAAACTCTGGCGACACAACGATCCCAGGTGAAAGCACACCAAAATCCAACGTTGGAGAAGTTACAAACAAGAAAGACGTTAAGATTACAGGCGTAGCTAATGACAACGTTGAAGTAGCTAGCATTGAGTACGCAGTATACCGTGATGCAGACAAAGACGGAAGCTATGAAACTCAAGTTCAAGCTTACGGAAAAACGGGTGTTACAATTAATGACGGAAGCATCAACTCAGATTCAGAAGCTTACACAATCAACTACGATTTACCATCAGTTGACGGTAAATACCGCATCCTAGTTCGCACAACTGATACTTCTGGTAATGACAGAGTTGAAAATGTAGATACAGTTCTTGATACAGTATCACCTACTGTAAGAATTGCTGCTGATACAGAAACATCAGATAAAAACGACTTTATCGTTACTTTCAGTGAAGATGTTCAAGCTGGAACAGAAGAAGCAGCTAACGAAGTAGCTTCTAAGTTCGCTCTTGATAAAGACAACTACACTGTAAACCAAGGTGGTCAAGTAGTTCAAAACGCTGCAGCTTCTGTTACTAAAGTATCTGAAAAACAATTCAAAGTTACTTTTGCTCAAGCTCCAACAGACGCTCAAACAATCAGCATCACATCTGTACAAGATCTTGCTGGTAACGCAATCAAAGCAACTAGCGTAAACGTTCCTAAATAATAGGAGCTAATCAAAAAAGCCAACCACATCTGTGGTTGGCTTTTTTTATATAAATAAGCGCGCTCTTAGTTCTGTTTCTATTCCAAAATAAGGTATAATTTACATGTAGAAGTTAATTGTTTATAACAAAAGAACTAGTCGATGAAGGTGAAGGCAGCATTGGTTAATGGATTAAATAAGGGATTACATAAGCTTTTGATGATAATAACACTTTCTTTTTTTGGACTTATGTTTTATTTTTCGTGGAGAACGGAACAACAATATATTGAGGAACAATTGAGATTCTCAAATTTAGGTGCCTTTGCTCTTGTATTGTTTCTTCTTATTATATTAGGAGCACTGCTATTTTCACTAAGTTACTATATTAGGAAGCTAAAGAGTCGTACTTTTTTATTTTTGCTTATATTCGTAGCTTTTTCAGTGCGTCTTATATGGATCTTAACTATCAATACACCACCAGCAACAGACTTTAGAGCTATGTATCATGGCGCAGTGGGAATTCTTTATGGTGATTGGGCACCGATTCAGCGGGAATATTTCTATTCTTGGCCATATCAACTTGGTTTTACAGCATATGAATCGTTTTTGCTTTCCCTGTTTGGTGAAGAAACATTTAGTATCAAGTTTTTAAATGTGTTATATGGAGTAGGCACAGTTTTCTTTACTTATAAGATTGCTTCACTTCTACTTAATGAATTTGCAGGGAGAATAGCGGGGGTCTTTTATACGTTTTACATTCCAGCTATTGTAATGACCTCTGTTTTAACAAATCAGTATATCGCCATCTTTTTCTTTTACTGGGCTTTCTATCTTCTCCTTAAGAACGGCATTAATCATAAATGGAACTGGATCTTTATTGGTATTTTATTAGCTTTAGGAGATATCATGAGGCCGCTTGGAGCATTTATTTTACTTGCTGTTTCTTGCTACATGTTTTTAGCTTTTCTCAAGAAAGGTAGAATACATAAAGGAAGAGTAGTAAAAAAGCTTATTGGAATATTTGCGGTATTTTACTTTGTTCACTACCTTGTGAGTGCCTCTTTCATTGCATGGGGAATTACAGAATATCCGCTTTCTAATCGCAATCCACTCTGGAAATTTGTTCTTGGGTTTAATCACGAAACAGGAGGTCAATATTCAGTAGACGACGCAGAATATGTTGCTCGCTATCCATTGGGTACAGAGCGTAATGGAGTGGAACAGGAGCTTATTAAAGAGCGCTTAGAAGATAAGAGTGAGGTGGCTGCTTTACTTTGGAAGAAGTTTAACACCATGTGGGGAATACGAGATGAGTCTATTTTCTGGAGCATGGGACATCAAAAGGAATCTGCTCAAGACATTCATAAAGTGCTTTATGCCTCAGAACGAATGATGTTTCTTCTTTTACTCTTTGGAGGGATAGCCTATTTATTCCTTTCTTTTCGAGTAGAGATAGACAAAAAGAAAGCTTTTTTCCTTATTCTTATTCTTGGCTATGTTCTTGTTCATCTTCTCGTCGAAGTCCAAACTAAGTATCGTTTTTTTATCAACCCAGCACTAGCTATTATCGCTTCATTAGGCTTCGTTACACTCTTTTGTCATACTAAATTACTAAGTGATAGAGAGAGGAAAGAAGGATAAGAAGCAATCTTAAACTATGAATGACTTTCACTGTCTTACTAGTGAAAAAAAACAAGATAAGTTATAATTAAGTGACAGAAAATTTAGAATTCAGTTCACTTCCGCTCTATTTTTTAGACGCAAGTGAACTTTTTTGTTAGGTGGACTATTTTGTATCGATAGGCACCAAAATAGGCTTAATAGAAAGGAGAAAAAACATTGAAGACTATTTCAATTATGATTCCAGCCTATAATGAAGAAGATGTGCTGGAGCAGTTATATGAGAAGTTGACGTTTGTAATTGAAGCTATTCCAAACTATGATTTTGAACTTTTGTTTATCAATGATGGAAGTAAAGATAGAACGTTAGAAATTATTAAGGAAATGCGTGAAACAGATCATCGCATTTCATATGTTGATTTATCTAGAAACTTTGGAAAAGAAATTGGTATGATGGCAGGATTTGATTATGCTAAAGGAGATGCGGTCATTATTATTGATGCTGACCTTCAAGATCCGCCAGAACTTATTCCTGAGATGATTAAATATTGGGAACAAGGTTATGATGATGTTTTTGCAAAACGAAGAAGTAGAGCAGGAGAAACATGGATGAAAAAGTGGACAGCTAAAACATTCTACCGCGTGCTTCAAAAAATCACAAAGATTCCTGTTCAAGAAAACACAGGTGATTTTCGGTTACTTGATCGTCGTTGTATCGAAGCTCTTCGTACACTACGTGAAACGCAGCGTTATACAAAAGGAATGTTCAGCTGGATCGGTTACAATAAGAAGGAAATTTTATTTGACCGTAATCCAAGAGCGGCTGGTGAGACAAAATGGAATTATAAAAAGCTTATGGATTTAGCCATTGAAGGCATTACGTCTTTTACAACAGCTCCGCTTCGCTTATCAACTTACTTTGGCTTTACTATTTCACTTTGTGCATTTATATACATGATGTTTATTATTGCAAAGACCTTGGTTATTGGTGAAATGGTTCAAGGTTATCCGTCCCTTATGACAGTCATGTTATTCCTAGGGGGAATTCAGCTTATTTCCTTAGGGATTATTGGAGAGTATTTAGGAAAAATATTCATTGAAACGAAACATCGTCCACTTTATTTTGTTGATGAATACAACAATGAGAAAGTGATGTTTGAGAAAAAAGAACGTCATTATGAATCTAAGGGGATTTAAGGATGAACAGTCGAACAAAAGAGATGATTAGTTATCTTGTTTTTGGAGTGCTCACAACAGTAGTGAACATTGCTTTATACATTTTACTTACAAAGGGCTTTTCTATAGACTACAGATGGGCTACAACGGTTGCTTGGATTGTATCTGTTCTATTTGCTTTTGTAACAAACAAGCTTTATGTATTTAAGAGCAAAACTCTTACTACTAGCATTATGTTTAGAGAACTTCTTTCATTTTTCTTTTTTAGGGGACTTTCATACGTATTAGATCTTGCTATTATGATTATATGTGTCAGCTGGCTTTCCATCGATGATATTGTTGCTAAAATTTTAGCAAACATCGTTGTCATTCTTGTCAATTATATAGCAAGTAAGTACTTTATTTTTAAGAATAAAGAAGAGAGAGCAGTAGAGTAAAGGAAGAAAAAGTTGATAGAAAAAAGAGGGCTTTTTCTCCTGTAAAGTGTACGGGCATTAGAGAAGACTAAGCCTTTTCTATCTAGTTTTCAAAAACGGAATACAGTATAATTAAGCATATTGAAAAGTAGAATCAAAAAGTTCACTTAAGACAGTACAAGCGTTGAAAGTGAACTTTTTTATTTATGAAGTGTATAGCGCTTCAAGCAATTAAGTAAGGAGTATATACGATATGTCGAATTTCAATATGAATGCCGTTAGTGGTCTTTTTAACAAATTTCTCGTTCTACTTACTTTAGTTATTTTTGGAGCCATCTTTGTTTTTTCATGGAAAGCAACATCTCAATTTCTAAAAGTAGGACAGTTGAATTTTTCAAGTAATACAGCTATTCTAGTGATAGCAATGGGCATTATTATCTATGGGTTGATTATCTTTTTAATTTCTTCCTATGTAAAAAAATTAAGTCAGAAGACATTTTTAATTGTAATGTTAAGCGTTGCTTTTTTACTGCGCTTTATATGGATTCTTGTTGTAGATACACCAATTCAATCTGATTTTAATGTGTTGTATACAGCTGCTGTGGACGCGAGTAAGGGAGACTTCTCATTTAGCCAAACGCCATACTTCTTATCATGGGTGTACCAAATTGGTTTTACAATGTATCAAGCTCTTGTTTTATCCATTTTTGATGGAGGAGCATTTGTACTTAAACTTCTAAATGTTGTATATGGAGTTGGAACCGTCTTTTTGGTTTATAAAATTGGTACGCATGTTTTTAATGAGGCTGCAGGTAGAGTTGCAGGTGTCTTTTATGCCTTATACTTACCAAGTATCTTTATGACCTCTGTATTAACAAATCAATATATTGCGATTATCTTATTTTATGCTGGGTTTTATCTGCTTGTGAAAAATGGGGTAGACCACAAAAGCAGCTGGTTCTTTATTGGGATTCTTCTTTCACTTGGAGATATTATGCGTCCGCTTGGAGCATTTATTTTAGTTGCCTTATTTTGCTATATGTTCTTACAGTTTATAAGCAGTAAGAAAGATCGAAAAAAGACAGTGGCCAAGAAATTTATTGGGATCGTTGCCGTTTTTTATCTTCTTCATTATGGGGTAAGTTTTGCCTTTATGACAGCTGGCGTAACAGATTATCCATTATCAAACCGCAATCCAATGTGGAAATTTGTGCTTGGATTTAATTATGAGACAGTTGGGCAGTATTCAACAGAAGATAGCAATTTTATGACTCAGTATACGCTAGGAAAAGAGCGAACAGAAGCTGAAAAAGAGCTTATTAAAGAAAGATTAGAAGATAAGGATGCTGTTATTGATTTGATGTGGAATAAGTCCGAAAAAATGTGGGGAGATTTAGATGCATCAATCAAGTGGAGCGTTGGCTATCAAGGGCAATCGTTTATTCACAACATTTTTTATGTTGGTGAACGAATCATGTATATGACAATTGCTATTGGCAGCATTCTTGGCTTATTATACAGTCTTATTCGAAAGAGTAATATGAATCAATCCCTCTTTTTATTGCTTGTTATTGGATATGTTTGTATTCACTTTCTTATTGAAATTCAAACACGTTACCGTTTCTTCATTATCCCATCGTTCATTATTATAGGAAGTTATGGATTTAGTTTGTTTGTTGAAAGTAAGAAAGCTAAAAGTCAAAAAGAAAAATCATCGCCTCCTCAAGAGGTAGCAAAAAACGTGTAGAGAAGCTTCTCTACACGCTTTTTTAATATTTAGCAGATGTTTCTTTCACCTTTCCTTTTCGCTCTTTTAGATGTTTGGTTACTTTCGTTCCAATGTCTACGAGTCCATAGCCAGTTAGCATACAGAGGAAAGGATAAATAAGTAATCCATAACGTGGCAGAGTAAGAAAAACATTAGAGAAACAAATATAAATGATAATAGAAAGAACTAAGCATAAGACAGGCTTTCTTTTACAGTAAATAAGTGCGAAAAGAAATCCGACTGCAACTGTGAGCAAGTTTTGGTATTTAGAAATCTTTTCCATCCAGTTTGGTAAAAGGTGAGCATATGCACCAAGTCCGTCAGGGTTCCCTGCTTGATCGACAAAAAGCCACGTTGTTTTTCCAATTGTAAGCCATGAAAAGTAAAGTGGAAAATTTTCTCGTAAACCAGTTAGGATCTTGTGGAGAGAAAACTCTTCAATACTCATTCCAAGCTCTTTTGCTTGTTGTTCATACAGGGAAAGATCATCAAGATAAAAAGGATTAGTTCCAGCAATAAGCGGGTTTGAACCATGTGATGAAAAAAGATACATATGACCAAACATTAGATAGTTTCGAATTGCCCATGGAGCCATAACTAGAATAGGCCCAATACACCATATTAAGCCAGTCTTAACCCCTTTTTTAAATCCATTTCGATATACAACAATACCCCATGCGAGCCAAAGTAAGAGAGCTGGTGAAGCTCTAAACATCAGGAGAATAGAGGCCACAATTCCAAATAAAATATGATAGCGGTATTCTCCTTTTTGAAGGGCAACAATAAAGATAAAGGTTGTTAATAGAAATAAAAAGATTGTTGGTGTTTCTGTTAGCGCCGTTTGAAAATAGTGTGTTGGTGCTGGATGTACTGCAAATAAGAAAGCCCCAATAAGGCTAATGACACGACGGTGAAAAAGCTTTTGAGCAATTACATAAATAAGGATGAAGGCACCGATGTTTAATATCATATTGGATAATCGATAGAGCATAATATGATTTGTATTGAGAAGTTCTGCAACTTTAAAGACAGCTACAAGATAAAAAGGCTGTCCATATGTTACATAAGCATTTGGAACAGTTGCGTTGTATCCGTAAATTCCTTCATGAATGAGTTGCCAAGCCATTTTTGCGTACAGGGAAGCATCTCGTGAGCCGTACGTAGAAATCGGTTCTCCAAAAATATCAGGCCTGTTAAACACAAGGCCTGGATGTGTGAACAGAAGGAAAAGGTTAAAAACTAAATAGAGAAGAAGTAGTAGTAGAAAAGCTGTGTGAAATTTTATAAGTTTCATCATGTTAAATTTTCCTCCAGAATTTCACTGAGTAATATTATCGGGCTATAAAATAAACGCCTATAATAATGACAAAAATACCAAACCATTGCTGAGCTGTAACAGTTTCTTTGAAAATAAGAAAAGCAGCGATAGCTCCAAGTACATAGCTTATGCTTTGAAAAGGATAAGCTATGCTTAAAGGGAGCTTTGATAAGATAACAAGCCATAAGCCAGTAGCTAAAACGTAAAGAATACCTCCGCCAATAAAGAATGGAGAAAGAAGAACGGAAATAGCTTTTTGCAAAGTCCAAGTATCAACGTTAGCTACAGCTACTTTCCAGAGGATTTGTCCTGTTACGAGCATTAGAATATTTAAGAGTATTAGAATATAAATCACTGTTGGTGTTGTCCTTTTTCTTCATATTTTTGTTTTAAGATGGCATATTCTTGTGTTAATGTAACAAGCTGCTGATTCATCTTAGAAATCCGTCGAGTTAAGTCAAAGACTACAATAATAAGAAAAAGCATTCCAAACAAAAAAAGGATTGATGGAGCATAGTATACGTTAAGCACATCAGCAATCTTGTTGATAAGGGAAGAGTTGGCACTCAAAATACCAATTCCTAAGCATGTTAAAATCCAAATGATTGAGTACTTTGTTTCAAGAATCCCTCTTCTTACAGACTCAATAACAAATATAAAAATACCAATTACAATAATGAGAGAGATAATGGCGATTTTCATGATGTCACTCCTTTACAATTCGTTGAATAACAATAGATAGCGTTACTTTGAACATGTAATATATAGATTTAAAAGGAGTAATAGAGGAGTGTCCTCCTTGACGATTCGTCATATTAACCGTGATTTCTTGAATGCGAAGTCCTTTACGAGAGAGGTGGATTAATACCTCTGGTTCTGGGTAGTCTTTTGGATACGTATTAGCAAATATTTTGATGACTTTGTGGTTGATAGCTCGATAGCCTGAAGTAGGGTCTGTGAATGTTTGTCCAGCTAGTGACCGAAGCAGCAACGTGAAGTAATAAATCCCAACTCTTCTTGAAAAAGCTCCTTTATAGTCCGTCTTTTTCAGAAATCTTGAGCCTACAACCATATCTGCTTCATCTTTTTGAAGGGGGTGGATAAGTCTTTGAAGTGAATTTGCATCGTGTTGTCCATCTGCATCAAACTGAATCGCAATATCGTAGTTATGACGATATGCATATTGATAACCAGTTTGAACAGCTCCTCCAATTCCAAGATTGTAGGGAAGATCAATGAGTATAACGTCTTTGAAGCGTTTTACAATCTTTGAAGTTTGATCTTTGGAGCCGTCATTAATAACACAAATATCTAAGCTAGGGTGTTCGTTCTTAAGATGAAGTAATGAATAGAGCGTATTTGAAATTGCTTCTTCCTCGTTATAAGCGGGAACAATAATTAATACTTTATTCATTGGTGATCACACCTTTCATAAAGGAGGTATTAATCTTTAGAAGAACCTTAAAAATAATATAAAAGAATATTCTCTTAATTCAATATATTAGCATAAAAAGACATATTTTTGGTAAAATCTTTCTATTTCCTATTAAAAAGATGAATGATATTAATGAAAGAATATAAGGAAAAGCGAAGACGATGAAATCTTCTCTTTTACAGTTTTGAAGCACGATATAACATAGCCGAAAATTGGGCACGTGTAATCGGTTCATATGGTCTAAATTTGTCTTGTTTCGTAATGATGCCAGCTTCTGTTAAACGACTGACTGCATCAAAGCAAAAATTTGAAGAAGAGACATCTTCAAAAGTAAACGTGCTTTTCTCTGACAAAGAAAGTGAGCGATCTAGAATAAGGGCCATCTGGGCTCTTGTAAGGGTATTTTCTGGCTTAAACTTATGACCATAACCCTTCACAACACTATGCTGATAGGCGCTTAGAACAGCGAGCCCTCCGCTTTGGTCTAGAAGGACATCATTAAATGGGGTGTCGATTAATTTAGGTTCTAATGAAAGAAAACGAGAGATCATCATAACACCATGCCTTCTTGTGAGAGAATCATTTGGCTTGAAAAACCCATTCTCATATCCTCTAATCCATCCTTGTTCAAGACCTGTTTGAATTTCCTTTTTCGCCCATACTGCTTCATCTAAATCTTGTGGAATCATCCTTTTCTCGCCCGAAGTTAATGTTCGCTTATTTTTAGTTAAGATTTTACCTTCTTCGTCTACAACAAATAATCCTACGCTACTAGGAAGTCCGTCATCTAAGAAGGGAAGGGGAATATCAACGAGCTGCGATGTGATGTTTTGTTGCTTTATAATATCTCCATTTTTGGTGATAAGAAGTTTTTTGTTTATAAGATTATGAGTAAAAGCTAGAGCGATACTTTTAGGTTCTGTTAGAGATTGTCCGTTCTTTATATTAAGAAATTCTGCTTTCTCTGACGAAGATGGCATATTAATAGCCTTTTCAACATTTAGAAGACCGTAGGTTGTTGAAAGATTCTCTGCTGATAAGAGAATCTTGTCTCTTATTAAAAGCCAGTCTAGGTTTGGATTTACCGTTCTAATTAATGCAACAGCACTGCTTACAAAGGGAGTTGCAACAGAAGTGCCGCTGTATGATTTGTACTCATTCAAGCCATATGTACTATAAATATCCTCTCCTGGAGCACTTATATCAATTTCCCATCCTTTATTGCTGTTTTCTAATGGTGCCCTAGTTTTTGTGATTCCTGTAACAGCAATTACCCCAGGATACGAAGCTGGGAAAATGGTGCTAATATCCTTGTTTTGATTTCCAGCTGCAGCTACAACAGCAATATCATGAGAAAGAGCGTTTTGAATTGATTCACGTAATATAGTAGTTTCACCACTACCAGCAAGACTAAGATTAATAACGTCAACATCTTTCTTTATAGCATCTTCAATAGCTTGGCTAATTTCAAAGTCACTTCCATTCCCGAAATCATCAAGAACTTTAAGAGGAATAATATCTACAGCTCCATTTAATATTGCTCCATCTATTCCCTTGTTATTGTAAGCACAAGCTCCAATGATTCCTACAATATGAGTGCCATGGCCAAGCTTATCTGAAGGCCAATCATGAGGAGAAATATAGTTCCTTCCTTGGCTTGTTAAGATATTATCGCAAAAGTCTTCGTGTTGATTTATACCAGAATCAATAACCGCAATTCTTGCATTGTTCACAGCTGTTATGTTCTCTATAAATGGAGTCTTATTCCATCCTGCAAATGAGGGAAGCTCTACAATCATGTTTCCATATGTCATCTTTTTCGGAAGAAGCACATCAGCCCTTTTTAGCCCTGTTTTTTGTTCACTAATCAGAGAGCCATCATTATATACTTTAACAGACCAATCTTTCTCAACATGATCAAGTGTGATGCTTAAGCGGGATAATGTTTGATTTTCCCAGGCTATCTTTAGCTTTGTTTCTTTGCTAGCCGTCTTAAAGGTTTGTCCTATATATCTTATAGATGTTCCTTCATCAACATCTTGGATTTCTTTGTCTAAAAGGAGATTATTGTTTTTCCGTAAGTTTGATGGTACATGAATAAGCTTTAGCCCCCATTGTTCATCAACAAGAGAAGAAGTTTCAGCACTTACTTCTTTCTTTTTTTCGCTTTCATAAAATGAGATAGTCCCTTGTTTTTTTAGCATTTGAATCTCTGAATTGGGGAGATCTGTTTTGACAACATTGTTACTTTGTTTCGCATCAGGATATTTAGTAAGAAAAATTTTAGCTTCCTTCTCAGTTTGAAAGTAGAGAAGAGATGAAGCATTAACAGTAGTAGAAAAAGAAAAAATAAAAGAAAACATTACAATTAGCGAACACATATATTTAGTTTTCATGTTGTTGCTCCTTTAATATAGAGGTACTTCTTAATAATAGGAGAGGAATAAAATGAAGTAAATGGAAGGATATAAGTTTTTATACATAAAAAAGGCCCATCTATACGAGTAGATGAGCGAAAATATGGTTTACCAACCAAAATCTTATCAATTTTTATTATACTTAATTCTTATCTATAATTCATTTCATATATTTTAGTATTTATGTATAATTAAACCTATAAAAGATTATATTGGAATATATTTGGGTATAAAAGCCCTTTTTGTAAGCTTAAAGTTTGTATTTGGAAATAAAATGATTAATTAGGATTGTATTACATCATTATAAAAGGTCTAATGGCTTGCTTTTAGATATATATATATATGTATTAAATTACCAGTTGATATCTTTTTCTTTTCATACTACTATTAAATCTACCAATCGAGGTTTTCACAACCTAAAGCTACTGTTTCAGTAGTCATAAAAAGCTGCTAGATCTTTCTAGC
>Ga0209463_1001489_pt1 | contig 14313 bp, 14 predicted proteins | sample AgamicMgSfrz_FD_187169 | JGI IMG/M metagenome (GOLD analysis project Ga0209463, IMG submission 187169) | Agave microbial communities from Guanajuato, Mexico - Mg.Sf.rz (SPAdes) (version 2) | ecosystem: Host-associated > Plants > Phyllosphere > Phylloplane/Leaf | place: Guanajuato, Mexico... | reverse complement strand
TTGCATTTTTGTATGTCAATATCCTATTACTAACTTGGACTCCAAAATATCTGCAAGATGAATTTAATTATTCTTTAGCGTCTCTTTCGTATATAGGTATGATTCCATGGGTAGGTGCTATTGTTACAGGATTAGTAGGAGGAAAAATTTCGGATAAATTACGTGAGAAAACTGGCAATTTGCGTATAGTCTATGCTTGGATACTCTTCTTCATCCCGCATTCTCGACATTCACGTAAGAATACGCCACCTTTTACAGAACTTTTGAAGTAAGATGAATTGCAGTTATCGCACCGACCACTAACCTTATCCGGAAATTCAGCATAGTCTTACACTTTATCAAGGATGGTTTTTTGCTACTCTTTCTCTTCTATATAGTAAGAAAGCAGTCCTTCATAGTTAAAGGACTGCTTTTTACTTTATTCTATAACGAAGCTAACTCTTTCTTCTTCGTTCTCATGTGAAAAATAATTTTAAATCTGTATAGCAGAAAGGAATTTATAGAAAGACTGTTAGGGTTTATTTCCTTTGAATATGATTTTTCTTTTCTCCTGTTTAATCCGTTTTAACCGTAGTTCTATCTTTTTATCTAACGCTCTATACAGTATTCCGCTAGTTGCGCATATTAAAAATAAGATTAGAGTAATAATTGCAGCCTGTGGTACATGAAAATAGAAACAAAGTACGACTACAAGTAGGGACATAGCGTAAATGGAGTGGGTTACCCATCTTCTACCTCTATGAGCTTCTAGGTTTCTCTCAAGTAATTCTTTTTGCCCTTCTTCTTTTTTTGTACCTTTTAAGTGATGGTATGTAGAATTCATCGCTTTTTCTCCCCCATGAAAACTAATTGTAAATTATCTCTGTATTAAATCTCCTATATGTTTCAATTAAGGAAAAATATGCTGTTTTTCCTTTTTTATATTATATACGAACAAATGTTCTTTTTCAATAAAAACTCTAAAGTTTTCCCGATTATTGGCTATTGCCTCCGCTTCATCTTTCTACATTTTATAATTTAGGGGTCATTTACATATTCATCCGTATCAAGTTTTAAATAGAAACCCACTGGGTACATGATATACACAATAAGGATGGAATTAAATGTGAAAAGAAGTTTTCGTTTAATTAAAATTTAAGGAGATGGGAAAATGGGAACGAGAAAACGAGTTGCAGGGACTTTTCATTCGGAGCAAGAAGCGATACATGCAATTAAGGGGTTAAAACGTCAGGGGTATCGTGAAACAGATATATTAGTAGTAGCAAAGGATAGCAATAATACTCTACAGTTAGGGACTGAAACAAATGTAATGATAGAAGCTGGAAGACCAGCTGTAAGTTCGTTGGCGGGTGTGATGATGGACAGCTTTCTTACCATGATGACAGGTGGAATGATTTCTACTACCCAAGCTGGTGGTCTAACTTCAAAACTTGTTAGAATGGGGATTCAAAACTTTACTGCAAAACAGTGTGAAATGGATGTAAAGGAAGGGAAAATCCTTGTCCTAATTGATGTGGATGAAACTCAAACAAGTCCTTCATATACTACGGTTAGGGAGTCGCCATATGAGAGAGAGGGGCGTAGGTCAGTGCAACTTCGCGAAGAGCAACTTAATGTAAGGAAAGAGCGAGTTCAGACTGGGGAAATACAACTTCGTAAGGAAATTGTAGAAGAACTACGAACTATCCAGGTTCCAGTTATGCGTGAGGAAGTCTACGTAGAACGTCGCCCGGTCATAGACGGTCGGTATGATGGTAGCCCATTGACAGAGAACGAGATCATTCGTATTCCTATTATGGAGGAGCGAGTTGAAGTAACCAAGAGGCCTGTAGTTGTGGAAGAAGTCATCATTGGTAAGCGTAAAATTCAAGAGATTAAAGAGATGAAGGATACTGTCCTAAAGGAAGAAGCACAAATTGAACAGTCAGAACTTCCCGCGATTCCTGAACTTGCCGACTCTGAAATCTATCAAAACATGGATAATCACGTAGATCAAAGTTACCACGAAGTTGCTGCCGCAATTGCCTCTGATGCTCCAAAAGAGGAAAAAGTTAAGCTTTCACCCAACAAGAAACAAGAAGCTCAACTTAAAGTGACAACTTCTCCTGTTATTAAAGAAATTGAAGAGGTTACAGCCTCAGTAAACAATCAGAAAACAGAAAGTCAAATTAAGGATGCGGATATTACGACTTCTGAAAAAGGGAAAAACAATGAGAAATCAACAAACAAGCAAAAGAAATAAGTATATCTCCTCTATAGTTTATAATAGAGGGAATAATTGAGAAGATTTAAGGAAGGGCTGCCTAGCTGTATTGGCAGCTTTTTTTATTTCTCTTTAAATTAACATAAGTAATGTTCCTAAAATCAAAAAAGAACCAAAATAACTCATTAAAATGAGCATAAACAAGTCATAAAATAAAAGAAATGACTTTCATTACTGGGGGTCATTTCTTTTATTCCTAAAAGTCCTAGAGATTATATCAAATTCCAACAGGTATTCTCACTAAATTATAGAAATATTACTTATCAAAATAACTTATAAATATTTCCAATTATGATAAAAGAAGGTGATTAAATGGAACGAAAGAAGTTTATTGAACACATTGATAAGTTAATAGAACAATCTGATGCGTGGAGAAAGGATGCGGAGAAAAGAGAAGACTGGAACAGTGCATGTTTTTACCAAGGCGAGGTCAAAGCTTATGAGAGAGTAAAGAGATTGGTTAATCAGCAGTTACATGCATAAATAAAAATTACAACCCTAACTCAGAAATAATTAGGGTTGTAATTTTTATTTTTCTAGTTTCCATAAGTTTGATTATAGGAAGTAACTCTTCCAATTTCTGTGTCTCCACTAGTTATTAATATTACTTTACTTTTGAACGTAACGGTTATATCTCTTTTATTACGACATTCTGGAGGATTTCTATATTTGCTTGTTCAATAAATTTTGTTTGCCCTTCTTCACTATATTTTCTAAATAGATTTTCGGAATCTAAAGGAATTCATTTAACAGCTAAGGTAGCAGCAGGATTATAAAAACAGATAATTTCGGAAAAGATTTTATGGTTTTGCAACTTAATAAAAGTTTCTTTAGCCTCTCTTTCTGTTTTAAATTCAAACATGATAACACTGTTCTCTCTTGAATAAGCATTAATTATAGTAACTACCCACATCAAAAAACTCCTAGGCTTGTTACACTTAAATTTGATTTTGATAAATAAATACCTCTGTCATCATTATTAGTAGCTATTATATCTTTGGACTTATTTGGAATGAACCCCTTTTCTGACCAAATAGAACCGCCTTGAAAATTCCATACTCCCATGCAAATACACCCCTTAGCTTACTAGTGATATAATAGATTATATTAGTTTATTTAATTATTTACAGTAGCATTTTCTTTACATGCCTTGATAACATCTAACCAATGATCTGGCTTTTGTCCTTTAAACTTTTCTTTTAAATTAAATGAAGCCAATGTTTCTAGCTTACTTTTTGCTGCTTTAGACATAACAGAATTTAAATTAGAAGCCTCTAGCATTTGAATAGAGCCGTCTAACTCGATTGATCTTCTTAATGCATGTATGGAAGTTCCTGTTACTAATCGATTCATTGTTTCTCTAAAGCTCTTACTATCTAGAGTTTCACTAATAGAATCTAAGACTACTTGTTCTACATTAAATTCATGAGAAGCTTCTAATAACTCTAGATACAGAGCAACTACACCTTTCATATAAATGCTGCGGATTAGTTTTACAGCAGAAGCATCACCGGGTTTTTCACTTACTTTAGTTATGTTCATACTGTAAGGATTCATTAAGGATATCAATCGATCTACACCATTTCCACTTGCTGAAATGGGAACCTTATGTTTATATACCGGCAAGGGACCTAGCATTGCGGCATCCACAAAGAATGCATTCTTCTCTTGTATATTTATATCAATTTTTTGTTTTACGATGGGAGTGGAAGCTGATACATCTACATAGATGCAACCTTTCTTTATAAATGGTTTTAGCATCTCACTAACTTCAAGTGCTTTATCTGCGGGTACTGCTACCATTACTATATCTACTTGTTTTAAAACTTCTTGGGGTCTACAAAGAAGCTCTACTTGAGCTTGATCAGCCCGTTCTTTAATTTGTGGACCAAATGTAGGGTGGTCTATCATAACATCATGAGCAAAAATGGTTTCTAGCCCTTCGCCTTTTAGACCAACTGACAACTCAAAGGCAGCCTCTCCAAATCCAATAAAACCCAATTTCATTTTAAAGCTCTCCTTTCTGTTTATAATCCATATGCTTTCATTTGTTCTCTTAACCATGAAGGCTGAATGTTCCCTCCAGCTTTACCTTGCAGACGCGCTTTTTCAAATGCTTCAATCGTTTCTAAACGTGTTTTCTCATACTCTAATTTTTTTTCAGCTTTAGAAAGAACCACTTCAATCTTTTCTTTTGGAACTACAACAACTCCGTCATCATCACCTATAATTAGATCTCCTGGAATAACGGCTACACCTCCACAAGAAATAGGTTTATGTAACTCACCTGGACCATCTTTAAGAGGACCGTTTGGAATAAATCCTTTTGAGAAAATAGGAAATTCTGATTGGCTAAGAGTCTCCTTATCACGAACTGCCCCGTCTATAATAATGCCCTCTACTCCCATAGCTTTAGCTGCAGCTGCCATTAATTCTCCGAGATAAGCATTTGCGGTATGACCCTTTCCGTCAGCAACTAATACATAACCTTCTCTCCCGTCATAGATCGCCTGATGAAGAAACAAGTTATCTCCAGGTCTTAAACTTACAGTTAAAGCAGTTCCAACTACCTTCATTCCTGGAGATACAGGCTTAATCTTATAATCCATTGAACCTGTACACCCCATTGCATCAGAGATAAGGGTTGTATTAAGACGCTTAGTTCTCTTAATAATATCTTCAGATAATGCTGGTGCTAAATGACTCATTAATATACACTCCTCTTCTTTTTTGATAGTACAGAAATGGCACGTAATAAACCTCTTTCAATCTGTTCTACTTAATAAATAAAGGTAACGCTTACAAAATTTAAGATGGTTTAATGGAATTAGTGATGTATTTCTACCCCAAAAATACTTGCAGTTTATTTGTTGTATCTTCAAAAAAGATAAAGAAACATCGTAAAAAAACAGTGTTTGTAATAAATATTACTACAATTTATATTTTAGTAATATTTATTACTTTTAATTTAAGTGTATATTATCACCAATGCTTAATAAAGTAAATCTATTTTTGTAAACAAAGCGTTAGAAAAGCATATCCTAAGATTTATTACTTAAAAGAAACATTTTTACATAAAAAATCAAACATGCTAAAATTCAAGTAAGTATTGTGATAAATACTTTTTATATACTTAAAAAAATAAAATTTACAATATAATCTGTTTAATTGGAGCGAATGTATGGAAAATCCAATATTAAAATTAAAAGATAATATATCACAACTAACAGAAACTCAACGTAGAGTAGCAGACTACATACTTAAAAACCCTGTCGATGTAGCTTTTCTAACTGTTGACCAATTGGCCTTAGCAGTAAAAACTAGTACAACTACGATAATGAGATTAACTTTTAGCCTAGGTTATTCTGGATATGCAGAGTTTCAAAAAGGACTTCAGGAGCTTTTGCGTAATAATGCTGCTCCTCAAATTAGATTAGAAACAAATTTGAAGGGTCTGGATGAGAGTGATTTGTGGATGCGTTGTGCAGAAAGTCAATTTAACAACATTCAATCAACAGTAGAAATGATTTCTACAGAGAGTCTGAATAAAGCGTTAGAAATGATTGTAGCTGCAGACCGAATATTTTGCACCAGTGTTAGAAGTGGTTTACCTGTGGCACAGCATCTATCTTTTGGTCTCAATCGATTGCTAGGAAACTGTGAGCTAATTGTATCTGACTTAAGTGATTGGGTGGATAAGGGTATTAACTTTACTTCTAAAGATTTAGTTATTGCAACTTCTTTTCCAAGATACGCTAGAAGAACTGTTGAATATGTAACAGCTGCTAAAAGCAACAATGCTCAAGTCATTTCAATCACTGATAGTTATTCCTCTCCTTTAGTTAAGTACTCTGATTTAGTGTTAACTTGTAGTTCTAGTAGTATTGCTTTTCATAATTCGCCTATAGCATCGCTACTCGTGGCCGATTACCTTGTAAGTGCAATAGCTATAAATTATCCAGAAAAAACAAGAGATCGTTTAGATAAAATTAATTCAGTCCTCACAAAAATTAATTACCATTACACTGATTAAACTTATAAGCATGGTGAGAGCATGAGATATCGAATGGAGAAAATAATTTGATATCTCATGCCCTTGCCATTTTTTTATTGAATTAATCCCAGTACTTCCCGTTGACTTATCGTTTCAATAAAAAAACATTTACTTTTCTTAGGAAGCCATGATAGTATACTTTTAAATAGTCACAATTATTACAACTATTAAATTAAAAGTAATAATTATTACTTCAATAAGGTTGTAGTGATTAATATAGTTACTTTTATGAAATCACTTTTAGATATCATCCGGAGGTATCTGACTGCTTAATTACTTAGATGCTGTAAAGTGACTATAAGTTTATTGGCCTTACTGCTTTTACTTTTTTTGTTAAAACACAAATATGAGGGTCTTATCTCTGGTCCTAAGCCACTATCATCATAACCTTAGTAAGGGAGTGGTTAGTCAAGAATAGAAAATGCTTTTGTTGATAACAAAATATACACTGTGAGCTTAACTTAGAATCCGCGTCGAATAATTTGTAAACCCTTACATTATGTGGGTGAATTTTGAATGAATACATTACCTTGTAAAAATAAACAATCATTTTTACTAATAAATCATTGTAAAAAGTAGCTTTATAATAAAGATGTTAATCAAATAGTTTTATTAAAATTTAAGGAGTATCGAGATTAAAGATAAACAAGAGGAAATACGAAGGGAAATTATAGAGGGGGTATAATATGTTAACATTTTTAGGTTTTTCTATGATTGTAGTATTCATGTATTTAATCATGAGTAAGCGCTTATCTGCTTTTAGTGCATTAACAGTGGTTCCTATTATTTTTGCTTTATTGGGCGGATTTACTGATTTAGGTCCAATGATGATGAAGGGGCTTGAAACCATTGCTCCAACAGCAATTATGATTATATTTGCCATTCTCTATTTTGGGGTGTTAATTGATACAGGATTATTTGATCCTTTAGTAGCGAAGATTATAAAGATGGTTGGCGGTGATCCTCTAAAAATTGTAATGGGTACTGCAGTACTTTCTTTAATAGTTGCTTTAGATGGTGACGGTACCATTACATATCTAATTGTAGTAACTGCATTTCTCCCACTATACAATCGATTAGGTATGAATAAACTTATTCTAGCCTGTATTCCTGCATTAGCAATGGGTGTTATGAATTTGACTCCCTGGGGTGGTCCTGCTGTACAAGCTACGGCGGCCGTAAAAGCAGATGTAACAGACTTGCTATTACCACTTATTCCTTCTATGATTGCAGGAACTATCTGGGTTTTAGGGGTTTCTTATTTCCTTGGACGACGCGAGCGTAAAAGACTTGGAGTTATCAATATAGATACAGAATTTAATAATGAAATTGCTGCAGCTCTTGATGTAGGAATGGATGCATCAATAAAGCGTCCAAAATTATTTTGGTTTAACTTAGTTTTAACACTTTTACTTCTTACTGCTTTAGTTCTAGGGTTCTTACCATTACCAGCTTTGTTTATGATTGGATTTGCTATCGTGATGATTGTTAATTACCCAAATTTACAAGATCAAAAGGAGCGTTTGCATGCTCATGCAGGAAATATATTAACCGTTGTTTCCATGATATTTGCAGCAGGTATATTTACTGGAATTATAGATGGAACAGGAATTGTTAAGGCTATGGCGGATACTTTAATAGCAGTTATTCCTGACGCTCTTGGCCCCAAATTAACAGTAATAGTTGCGCTTATAAGTATGCCATTCACATTTTTTATGGCAAATGCCCCTTTCTATTTCGGGATTATCCCTATTATGTCGGAAACAGCTGCTCATTTTGGCATCCCTCCAATAGAAATTGGTCAAGCTTCTCTACTAGGACAACCTTTGCATCTACTAAGTCCACTTCAAGGTTCTATTTATGTCTTAGTAGGACTTCTTGGTATTGATATAGGTGATCACATTCGTTTTGCTGCCAAGTATGCTATTGGAACAGCGTTAGTTATGACGATTGTAGCTGTTTTATTTGGAATACTCTCCATATAAGTCATTTATAGTAACAAAAAAAGAGAGCTGACTTTTTAAAACAGCTCTCTTTTCCTATCTGATTTAACGAGTTTTTCTCTATTCATTCTACCAAAAACGTTCGTAAAGGTGTAAGTATGAAAGGAGACGTTCGTAATTTATTTTAAAACTTAAACGAACGATAGAAATAGCAGGTTTCTTATAAAAAAGAAAAGTCCGTAAAAGTATACTTTTATGAACTATATATTTTGTGTTACTGTTAAATTTATACAAATAATCCCACTTTAAATTTGGGTTTAAATAGTATATCCATAATTGCATAAAAAAGCCTATTCCCCGGTGCTGTGATGTGGGAATAGGCTCAATGAGTTAAGATGATATTTCGAAAAATCTCCAATTAACATGCCTTTTTTATTTTACAACAAATCAAAGTGGAAAACGATTACATTTTTGTTTTAAACACAAAAAATTCGTAGCTTAGAAAGGATGGCGGACTCGTTGGAGTTTGGTTTCAAGGACTAATATGCACGAGTATATTATTTTTCCTTTATCAATTCCCCTATCCCTTTTTATTATGTATCCTATCAGATTTAGCTCCATCTGTATATAAATCCCATTATTATACATAATAATAAACAAATATACTTTCTCAAAAGGAGCTTTCGATAGTGAATAGAGAACAAGTCATTGATATTTATCAAGATGTTCTAGAAAAGAAAAGAAAACGTTTTCCCAATTATTTCTTTGTAGGTAATGAAGGAAAAAAATATATGCGCTATATGACATGCTATCTACTTGAGCAACGATTATCGATTCCTTTTCACGAGATTCCTCTACAGGTAACGGCAGGTACTTTATGGTCTAACCGTCTTAAACCACCTGCTATGCTTTATGAATGGAATTATTACGAAGTCATTGATAACGCCTATCCAGGAAGATTTAAAGCTTGGCAGTTTCAACAAGTTCCTGATAAATATTGGGATGGAGATGAAGGAAAAAAACGAGCTATTGAAGCAGTAAAGTACGTAATAGAGGAAAAACTAAAAATCCCTCTTAAAGAGGTTCCTATTCAGGTTAATATTCACTTTTTTAGTCAACATAGCCTGAGAGGGGTCTTTTCCCTGTTCGGCCAATCCCCTTTTCAAGTAGTAGAGGCTGTTTATCCTGGAGTCTTTAAACCTTGGCAATTTGCTCATGTTCCCATGAATTGTTGGAAAAATGAAGAATACGTTCGGGAGGCAATGGATGATTTCTTATTCAAACAGCTTTATTTCTCTTCTTATGAGGAGGCTTTTCTCAAATTAAAAGGAAGTCATTTCACCGATTTTCAGTTAACTGGTCTCTTTCAAATGGCGTTTGATTCCAGAATGAACAATGTGAAGGAGTGGATAAAAAACCAACTAACGAATATAGACAATGAATTGTCTTATGTGAATCTTGATTAATAAAAGAACCAATTGAAACGAATAGCCTGAACTAAATCTCTATTATTTCCATTTCCTTTTTTCAAAAAGCGATTTATAAGTATACAGTTACTGGCTTTGATTTCTCTTCTTTATAAAAAGATACGTAGATTCAGCCAAAAAAAGAAAAAGAAGAAAAAAGAGCACAAAAAATTCGGCAACTTCCATTACTCGAAAAGGACTCACGGCGTTGTACAACGCCTGAGAAACATCGAATCCTTGAACAATATCAATGCCTAAAGAAAAGCCCATTAAACATCCCATCATTAAAAGGCTAATACCTATGATTTTCATATCTATCACGCTCCATTTAATAGGGTCTTCTCATTCTTCTAGGATGATACATAAATATTTATTGTTAATTTTTACATAAAATCCCCTTATGTGGTTAAATTAATGAAAACTGAAAGAAGGGTGCCTGAATCTATGCCTTCGTTTTTTAAAAATCGAAAACCCAAAAAGAATCACCAACAGGCTCACGAAAATCAAACCACTGAGTGTCCAATAGAACAGATACAAGTTTCATTATCAGAAAACCTTAATAACATTAAACAGAAAACGGGAAATAGTTCAGATGTCGTTATTCGTGAGTTAGTAATGGGAAGAAATTCTGACATGAAAACAGCCATTGTATATGTAGATGGAATTGTAGACAATCAGTCGATTCAAGAGTTTTTACTGCAATCTATAATGAAGGATGATCATAAAGAAGTAATAAATCAGCACAATGCGATAGACCTGCTTTCTGAAGACATGATGACAATTGGAAACATATCTTTTGTCACTAACTTGGATGATCTGTTTGCATCTTTAATGGCAGGCGATACTCTTATATTAGTGGATGGAGTAGATCAAGCACTGAGTGCTAGTACCAAAGGTGGAGAAACACGTTCCATTGCGGAATCTACTACTCAAATGGTGGTGCGAGGACCAAAAGGGGCCTTTACCGAGTCTCTTGGGACCAATACAGCTATGGTACGTCGCATCATTAAGACCCCCGATTTATGGATGGAGTCTTTAAAAGTGGGACGTGTAACAAAGACAGATGTGACATTTATGTACATACATGGCATTGCCAATGATAAAGTCGTTAAAGAAATTCGTCAGCGATTGAAGCGAATTGATATCGACAGCATTTTGGAATCAGGTTATATCGAACAACTAATAGAGGATCAAACATTGACTCCTTTTCCCACTATCTACAATACGGAAAGACCTGATGTTGTAGCTGGAAACTTATTAGAAGGGCGGATTGCTATATTTGTGGATGGGACCCCTTTTGTACTGATTGCACCAGCCGTATTTATGCAATTTTTCCAATCGGCTGAAGATTATTATGCGCGTTTTGATATTGCAACATCGATTCGTCTTTTACGCATTTTTATGTTTCTAATTTCGCTGATTGCCCCTGCTACTTATGTGGCTGTCACGACCTTCCATCAGGAAATGGTGCCAACAACACTGATTGTGGCCATCGCGGCACAGAGGGAAGCCGTTCCCTTTCCAGCATTTGTGGAAGCCCTTCTCATGGAAGTCACCTTTGAAATTTTACGAGAAGCAGGGATTCGACTGCCTAAAGCGATTGGTTCAGCCGTCTCCATTGTCGGAGCCCTTGTAATTGGTCAAGCAGCCGTTCAAGCAAGTATTGTGTCACCAGCAATGGTTATCATTGTATCGATTACAGCCATTGCCAGTTTTGCCACACCTTCCTTTGATATGGCGATTTCAGCTCGTTTAATTCGCTTTTTATTTATGCTCGGTGCCGCAACATTTGGTTTCTATGGGATTATTTTGGTTCTGCTAATGATGGTCGTTCATCTATGTAGCTTACGTTCATTTGGTGTGCCATATATGGCTCCATTTGCTCCTTTCATCCCCGTGAATAATGGAGATACCGTTGTAAGATTACCATGGTGGACACTGAGACAAAGACCGCGATTAATTACTTCGAATACGGTTCGAGAAGGGACAAATCAATACCCACATCCTCCTGCATCTCGTGGTATGGTGAATCGAGACCTTGAAGAAGGTGACAACAATGAAGCGTAAAGGGGTTTTTCTTTTGTTGATGGTGACGATAACCATCTTGCTCACCAGTTGTTGGAGTAAGAAAGAGTTAACTGATCTTGCCATCGTGGCAGCTCTGGGCGTCGATAAAACAAAAGATGGAAGATATCACCTAACACTCCAAATTATTAATCCAGGAAACGTGGCAGGAGGTATGCAAGGAGGAGGCGGTGGTACCCAGAGCCCTCCTATTACCATCTATTCGGCTTCAGGAGACAATATAGTTGAAGCAAGTAGACGGGCTTCGGGCAGAATTTCTCGACGATTGTATTATGCACATACAAACTTGGTCGTGGTTGGGGAAAAGCTAGCCAGAGAAGAAGGACTTGATACATTAATTGATAGTTTAGATCGAGATCCGGAATTTCGGAATACTTCAACCATTGTGGTTGCGAACCATTCGACCGCAGCTGACCTTGTTAAAACGTTAACACCCGTTGATAAAATTCCAGCGAATAAAGTGCTAAAAACCTTAGAATTTACGGAAAGGAAATGGGGAGAGAATGTAAAAACATCGCTTCAAGAGGTGATGAAGAGCCTTGAATCTCCCGGAAGAGGAACTGTCGTATCAGGATTTCGCCTAGACGGGAATCCCCAGCAAGCACAAAAGCTAGATAACCTTCAGGAAAGTGCACCCGAGGCAACGCTTCGCGCTTCCGGGATTGCTGTCTTAAAACAGGGAAAGCTAGTGGATTGGCTGTATGGAAAACCAGCAAGAGGAACGGTATGGATTCTCGATAAAATCCAAGGAACAGATATTAATATTGATTGGGCAGGAAAGAAAGACGCTATTGCTTATCAAACTGTACGACAAAAAACAAGTGTGTCTGCTCAAGTGAAGAATGGGAAACCTCATATTTCTGTTCATACACGTGTTGAAGGAGATATCGGTGACATGGAGGTACCTGTTGATATCACCAATCCAAAGGTCATTACAAAAATCGAACAATCAGTGAGAAAAGAAATAAAAAAAGAACTAAAGACAGCTGTTGAACGTGCACAAAAAAACAAAACGGATATCTTGGGATTTGGAGAAGTGGTTCATCGTACTAGACCAAATCAATTTAAAAAATTTAAAACGGAATGGAATGATGTGTACTTTCCAAAGTTAGATGTAGATATTACTGTGGAAGCCTATGTACGTCGAGCTGGCTTACGAAATAAATCATTTCTTTCAGGGGTAAAAGAGAATCAGAAGTAAGGAAAAGGAGGTGCCAGTTAAATGGAGAAAGCAAAAATTAGTGCCAGTCAGCTCTTTATTTTAATGGTTCTATTTGAGCTGGGGAGTGCTTTACTGGTACCTCTTGCGATAGATGCAAAACAAGACGCTTGGCTTGCGATTTTGCTTGGAATGGTATTCAGTTTCATTCTATTATTAGTCTATCATAGGCTTTATACCTATTATCCCAACCTCTTGCCTACAGAATATATGCAAAAAATTCTAGGGAAAGTACTTGGAACCGTACTAGCTTTTGTTTACATTCTTTACTTTATGTACGATGCCTCAAGGGTTCTACGTGATTTTGGTGAGATGCTGTTAACTTTTGCCTATCCGGACACACCTTTATTCATCGCGAATGCATTATTAATACTTGTCATTATTTATACCATTAGAAAAGGAATTGAGGTCATAGCCCGATCGGGAGAACTGCTTTTTATTTTCATGTATGTTCTTGCGGTTGCTGGCTTTATCTTAATTGTTTCTTCTGGTTTAATTGAGATTAAAAATTTACAACCTATTTTGGAAGAAGGCTTATTCCCTGTCCTAAAAGTGGTATTTACTCAAACGTTGTATTTCCCATTTACGGAAGTCATTGTATTTACGATGATTTTGCCCTATTTAGACAATCCCCAAAAAGCAAAGGTAACTATGTTATGCGCAACAGGATTAAGTGGAATCAATTTAATTATTACCATGCTTATTAATGTCTGTGTACTGGGTGTTGATTTAACTGAACGTTCACAATACCCACTTCTTAGCACAATTGAGAGCATTCAAGTAGCTAATTTTTTAGAACGTCTTGATGTGTTTTTTATGCTGGCTTTAATTACCACTATCTTCTTTAAAATCTGCGTGTTATTTTACGCAGCTGTCGTAGGAACTGCTAGTTTATTCAAGGTTAAATCACCTTCACGGTTATCGTATCCTTTAGGGCTAACCATTCTCTTTTTATCTATTACCATTGCGAGTAATGTTCAAGAACATAACTATGAAGGACTGAAGGTGGCAATGTTCACTATACACATTCCTCTTCTTGGGATTATTCCTCCTTTGCTTCTTCTTGTAGCTTTCTTTAAAAATAGGAAGAAGCATGGGAAAAACAAATTTAACTAGCTAATTTTCATATGGAATATTGTCATCCTTGTTAAATTCCCCAGTAAAGTTCTTACCCGTGGAAAGAATACTTTTAGCCTAGAATTAACCTTAAAGTAAATCTAGTATCTATTACATAACGTTCGAAAAATCGGAAGTGGTGAAAGCAGTAAAGGATAATCCAAAAA
>Ga0209463_1001488_pt1 | contig 14313 bp, 14 predicted proteins | sample AgamicMgSfrz_FD_187169 | JGI IMG/M metagenome (GOLD analysis project Ga0209463, IMG submission 187169) | Agave microbial communities from Guanajuato, Mexico - Mg.Sf.rz (SPAdes) (version 2) | ecosystem: Host-associated > Plants > Phyllosphere > Phylloplane/Leaf | place: Guanajuato, Mexico... | reverse complement strand
AATCCTGTCAGATGCTCCAATAATATTACGCTCCTGTAGTCCAATCGGCAGAGACATCGTGTTTAAGCCACGTTAAGTGTAGGTTCGAATCCTACCGGGAGCATTTCCCCCTTTGTTTTTATTTTTAGCCTGCAGGCTCCTGTCCCTGCGGGCTTTTTTTTTATGCTTTGTTCTATATTATAGGGTAGACGTGCGATACAGCTTCCTTACAGTGCTAGTATGGTATAATTATAGTAGAAAACATTTTGTATATTATACATAAGTGAGGAGGCAGCTATGACATCTTACAGTAAAGATAGAAAATGGTTAGAAGCAAAGAGAGCTGTAGGACATCTGAACTGGCTAGAAGTCATCTCCTACTACCGATCTATTGGAGGAGACAGTGTATTTGTGTACTCCATCGTAGAAGGGGACAAGCGCCTTATCGTGGACATACTAGCCGATGAAAGTATCCTATTGATTAATAGAGAAGGTCTGCCAGTAACGGACAGTTACGATAATGTGTTAAAGAGTCGTAAGGCTTTTAACTATTCAGATTCTTCAGAATTAAGAACGTACACAATAGGGAGAGAGAGTTATCAGATCGCAATAGAGAAATTAGAATAGAATGGATGTGATAGGTAATGGGTGTATTAGACTGGATACCATTTGGAAAGCAAGAAAAACAGGATACCATTATGCCAATCGATGAACGTGTTTCTGTGGCAATCCGTCAACTAGAAGATGAAGCAATCCAAAAGAGTAGGAAGCGCAGTAGTCCGGGAAGAGCTAAAGCATACGAAGAACCTCTTATCGGTTCCTTTTCAGTTAATCCCGACTTTAAGGAAGCTCCTTCAGTATCTGGGACAAATAACTTGCTCAACACGTTAAAGATTTGGGCTCGTAAAAACATTATTTTAAACGCAATTATTAATACCCGTATTAACCAAGTATCTATGTTCTGCTCCCCAGCTCGTTATAGTGAAAAAGGAGTAGGGTACGAAGTTAGATTAAAAGATTCATTACAAGAGTTAAGCAGTCATGATAAAGCTAACATTAGCCGTATTGAGAGTTTCCTAGAGAATACAGGAAAAGACAAAGATGACTACACAAAGGATAACTTTACTTCTTTTGTTAAGAAGCTTGTACGTGACCGATTAACATATGACAAGATCAACTTTGAATTAATTTATGACTCTAACGGAGAGCTAAACCGATTCAAGGCTGTAGATGCTTCTACGATATATGTAGCTGTAGATGAAAAGGGTCATGAGCCTAAAGGGAAAAATGCAGATCGCTACGTACAGATTATTGACCAGCAAAAGGTAGCCTCGTTCAAAGCTAAAGAGATGGCATGGGAGTGTCACAACCCTAGAACAGATATTACTGTAGGTCGATACGGATACCCAGAGTTAGAGATTGCGTTAAACCACTTACAGTACCATGAAAACACAGAGGTATTTAACGCTCGTTTCTTTGCTCAAGGTGGGACGACTCGTGGATTACTTCATATTAAAACAGGACAAGAACAATCGAACCAAGCTCTTTCTGCATTCAGACGTGAGTGGACGAGTATGTTCAGTGGTTTATCCGGTGCATGGAAAATTCCAGTTATCACAGCTGAAGACGTTAAGTTCGTAAATATGACACAAAGCTCTAAGGACATGGAGTTTGAAAAGTGGTTGAACTACTTAATCAACGTAATCTGTTCGATCTTCTCTATTGACCCCGCAGAGATTAACTTCCCTAACCGCGGAGGAGCTACAGGTAACTCAGGGAACACACTGAACGAAAGTAGCTCAACAGAGAAGTATCGTAACTCTAAGGACAAAGGGTTAGAGCCTCTATTGAAGTTTATTGAAGATGCTATTAACAAATACATTATTTCCCAGTTTGGAGATAAGTACGTATTTAACTTTGTTGGTGGAGACAGCAAGACAGAACTTGAGATTATTAACATTCTTAAAGCTAAAGCTGAAATCTCTCACACAATTAATGATATCCGTGCTGAGTTAGGTAAGCCTCCGGTAGAAGGTGGAGACGTTATCCTTTCAGGTGTCCACGTACAGCGTCTTGGTCAGTTAATGCAAGAAGAGCAGATGAAGATACAGCAACAAATGGACATGCACCAATTCGTAGCCCAGCAGACAGGCTATAACGGGGACTTGGATAATGTAAACGGTAAGGGTACTCATAACAAGCAAGTAGGCAAGGACGGTCAGCTGAAAGGTAGTAACAACACTAACTCTACTCCTCAAGGCGGAAAGAAAGATGATGGGGGTGCAGTAAACGACTGGGAGGTTTAATCTCTCGGTTCGTTTACCCTACTAAGTAGTGCTTCTGTTATATTATAGGAAGCAATAGGACTATAAACAATGGTGTATCACAGAAGCATGATATAATAGAAGGGAGGGAGACACCCTGAGTACTTTAGATGGCAAGATCGATGTATTTGTCCCTATTAACATAGAGGAGTCTATTCAGAAGAGTAATGAGAATAGCTCAGAAAAATCTTGGTACCTGCGTGGGTATGCTACTACACCTGACTTAGATTTACAGGAAGATATTGTAGACCCTAGTGGTATCGATATCTCTCACTTTATCGAACATGGCTACCTAAATTATGAGCATAAACAAGGAAACGAGTTTATCATTGGTGCCCCTACAAAAGAGAGCTATGTTGACCCTAATGTAGGATTGTTCGTAGAGGCTAAGTTATATAAGAGCAACCCCTATGCAAAGATCATGTGGGACTTGGCTAATAACATTGCAAAGTCTGGCGTAGATCGAAAACTAGGATTCTCTATCGAAGGTTATGCTAAGGCACGAGATAAAGCAGACCCTCGAATTATCAAAAGCACCTACATCACAAATGTAGCTGTAACAACTAATCCAGCTAACCCTAATGCGACATGGGAATCTTTCATGAAAAGTTTCCTAACAGGTCATGGAATTTCTCCAGATACTCAGGTAGATGCAGGAGCGTTGCGTACAGAGTCTTTTGCGCGTAGCTTACACAATCTATCTTATGCATATAAACATATCGGAAATCCTGATAATTTTGAAAATGTTTGGAAAGAAGTAGGCAGTTACCTAGACACAATGGAAAAAACATCCCCAGAGAGTATGGTAATGTTCCTACAGCTATCAAAAGGATATTCAAGAGATGAAGCTGTCGCTAGAATCGACAAGTGGATTAATTCTATCAAAAATGGGAAGGAGCAAGATTAATGGGAAACAAACTTTCATTTCAAAAATTAACTGAAGATATCGAAAAGTTAAACAAAGAAGAAGAGCTTGAAAAGTCAGAGGCATTACAAGGTGCTGAGTTTATCGAACCTGCTAAAGAGGAGCCTGAAAAGGAACCTGAGAAGAAGGAGGAAGCTGAGCCAGAAGTAAAGCCTGAAGAAGAAACAGAAGCAGAAGGAGAGAAAGAGCCTGAAGCTAAGAAAGAAGAAGAGCCAGAAGCAGCTGAGTCTGAAGAAGAACCTGAGGAAGTTGAAAAGTCTAAAGGTGACGAAGACAAGGATACTGACGAAGGTAAAAATGATAAAGACAAAAAATCAGCTAAGAAGAAAGACAAGAAAAAAGAGGATGACGAGAAAGTAGAGAAGTCAGAAGATTCTGACGATATCTCACCTGATCTAATTGTTAAAGCCTTCGAAGAGCTAACAAAATCTAATCAATCAGTTAATGGTCGCTTAGACGCTCTTGAAAAATCTTTCTCAGCTTTCTTAGAAGCTTTCCAACAAGAAAAGTTAGCTAAGTCTGAAGAGGAAGCTAAAGAGGATAAGGAAGAGAAAGAAGAAGACAAGGAAGAAAAGGACGAGCAGAAATCTCCAGATGAGCCTTTAGTCGCTGAAGACATTGAAAAGAGTGTAAAAGTAGAGGAAGAAGTTCCTGAAGGTAAAGCTGTTGAGTACGTTCAGAAATCTGCAGACGGTGTAGCTGTTCCAGAAGAAACTCCTGAAAAAGAGGAAGAGCCGGAACAACCTGAGAAAGAGCCTGAATTTAACCCTCGTGACCATGTTAGCACAGTAGTAGATTACTACACTCAGAATGCTAGCAACATTAACCGTGGGCAGCAAAATGAGTTCAAATATGCTGTACAACGTGTTAAACGTAATGCGGCTACAGAGGCAGATGTAAAATTATTTAAAGAAATCGTAGAATCTTCTAAAAAATAAGTACCAAGTGCTATATTAGTGTCATGGAGCTCAGCAATGAGCATTACAGAGGGGTTCCTTCCTCCTAATCCCTCTGTAACTATGACTATGGCATTAACTTAATTTAATAATAAACCTAATAAGAAGGGAAGATATAAAAATGGGAGAACAACAAAAAGTAGAACGTCAACTTCCTAATAAAGCGGAAGATGCTTTAAATGAAGTAATCTCGAAAACATTCACAACTGGATTTGGTATTACACCAGAAACACAAACTGATGCAGCCGCTTTAAGACGAGAGTTCCTAGATGACGAAGTTAAAATGTTAGCTTTCGATAACAGTGACTTCTCTATCTATCCAGCGATCGCTAAGCAACAAGTAAATAGCACAGTAGTTAAATACGCTGTATTCAACCAACATGGTCGTACAGGTCACAGCCGTTTCGTACGTGAGGTAGGGGTAGCTTCTATCAATGACCCTAACATCCGTCAAAAGACTGTATCTATGAAATTCTTAAGTGATACAAAGCAACAATCTATCGCTTCAGGTCTTGTAAACAACATCGCTGACCCTATGTCTATCTTGACAGAAGATGCAATCTCTGTAATTGCTAAATCTATCGAGTGGGCAATTTTCTACGGAGATGCAGGTTTATCAGCAGATGCTGATGGTCAAGCTGGTATCGAATTTGATGGTTTACACAAATTAATTGACCAAAAGACAAACGTTATGGATTTACGCGGACGTACACTTACAGAAGCTGATCTTAACAAAGCTGCAGTAGTAGTTGGTAAAGGTTACGGAAAAGCAACGGATGCATTTATGCCTATCGGTGTACAAGCTGATTTCACTAACAGCTTACTAGACCGTCAACGTATTATCCAACCATCTAGCCAAGGCGGATTCTCTACTGGTTTCGCTATCAACCAATTCTTGTCAGCTCGTGGTCCTATCAACCTACACGGTTCAACGATCATGGAAAATGATAACGTATTAGTTGAAGGTATGTTACCACAACAAAACGCTCCATTACCAGTACAAGGTGTTACAGCAGCAGTTAAGACTGCAGCTAAAGGACAATTCCGTCCAGAAGATTTAACTACTCAATCTTACAAAGTTGTAGTTTATAGTGATGAAGCTGAGTCTGTACCTTCTGATGCAGTTACAGCAGTAGTTGCTAACGCTACAGACGCTGTAGAATTGACTATCCAGTTACAACCAATGTATCAAGCACAACCACAATTCGTGTCTGTATACCGTCTAGGTCAAGAAACAGGGCATTACTTCTTAATTGCTCGTATCCCAGTTTCTCAAGCTAACGACAGCCGACAAATTGTGTTCACTGATACAAATGCAGTCATCCCTGAGACTACTGACGTATTCGTAGGTGAATTAACTCCACAAGTAATCTCATTACTTGAGTTACTTCCAATGATGCGTTTACCACTTGCTCAAATGAATGCGACTGTAACATTCACTGTATTATGGTATGGTGCTCTAGCGCTATACGCTCCTAAGAAATGGGTTCGTATCAAGAACGTTAAGTACATCCCAGCTCTAGCAGCAGATGTTACAATCACTAATCAGTAATTGATACAAGTGATCTAAATAATTGAATAACAAGTAAATAGGGAGCAGGAGTATATTCTGCTCCCTTTTTATTTAACTTTACTAAAATACGAAAAGAGGAGAGATTTACATGTTAATTAATGAAAGTTTAGCTGGTCAAAAGGTAGCTACAGAGTTTGGTGATATTACGTTTAATGAGCAAGGTGAGTCTAAAGATTTAAAGGCTGACCAAGAGCAGAAGTTGGCAAAGCTTCCGGGATTCTCAATTAAAGAGGAAAAAGCAGCTCCTAAGAAAGAAGCAGCAAAAGAAGAACCGAAAGCAGAAAAGAAAGCACCTGCTAAAAAGTCTAGCACTGCTAAAAAATAAGGGAAGGTAGGGGATAATCCATGTCAAACAGTTTCGGTAACCCTTACAGCCACAACAACCCACAAGCTCTAAATTTAGAGGATGTAAACAATTATAGACTGGAAGATTACGGGTTTACCATTGACGCTGTAAAGAGCAACCACTTTGGTATCCCTGTTACTGACCCTCGTACAGGAGAACATCTTCCAGATTCATTTTATCAAGCAAAGATCGAAGCAGCTGTTGCTCAGGCAGAGAAAATGCTAGACATTGTTATCTTGCCTAGGTTACTTCAGGAGCACCATGACTTCTATTCAGGAGACTTTAGTAACTTTGCATTCATTCATGCGTTCCATAAGCCAATCCTTCAGGTAGAGTCTGTACGCATTGAGTATGGTGGTAATTCCTTGTACGCTTACCCAAGTAGCTGGTGGAAGGTATACAACCTCCCGGGACACATTCAAATGCTCCCTAGTACAATGCTTACTGGTGGAAGTAACGGAATGTCTCTAGCTCAGGTGTACCCATCTCTACCAATGATGACAGGCATTAACAGCACTGTAGGGAACAACTTTGCTCCACAAATGATGCACATAGAGTATGTAGCTGGAATGCTTCCACCGAAGCGTAGAGGGGTTACAATGCCCAATGAAATGCACCCAGACTTATGGCAGCTTATTATTAAAATGGCACTTAAAGAAGTCTTCGAACAGTGGGGACGCTTAATCATCGGTGCCGGGATTGCTAACATGTCTATGTCTATTGACGGTGTATCTCAAAGTATCGATACAACTCAATCTGCTATGTATGGTGGAGCCAGTGCGGATATCGTACAGCTCAACGAAGATATTGCAGGATTGTACAAAGGACTAAAATCTTACTACGGAACAAACGTAGGACTAATCTAAGGAGGGGTAACTCATGGCAGACAAACCGTCCATACTCAATACTATTTCTACTGCAGGTTTACGTACGGATATGCTCGATGTAATGACGGACTCTATGGGTATTGTTACCCTTTGGGAGAAGTCCTATCTATGTCCGTGCAGAAGTAAAGAGACTAAGCAACCTAACCAATCATGCCCTAGATGTCATGGTCGAGGGGTTGCTTATCTCCCTGCTCAATCTAAAAAGATTATCGTTCAGTCTCAGGATAAAGGAACGTTTAATGGTGATCTTGGTTTAATGGATGCAGGTACCGCTATTGGTACTCCTGCAGACAGAGAGCTCCGTGTAGCCTTCCGAGATCGTATTACGATTCCTTCAGCCCTAGTTTCTCAATCCTTCATTTTTGATGTATCTGACAGACGTATTCAGAATGGGTTCCATATGATTTATGACGTACACGCAATTGAATACGCTACCTCTGTAGACTCAGAGTTAACTGAAGGTGTGGACTATACTGTAGACTTAAAAAATAACCTGTTTTTCCCTAAGCCATCCTTGAAGGGGAAAATGGTCTCTATAAACATTCTGACAACGCTACGTTATATGGTTGCCGACTTACTCAAAGAACATCGATATGCACCTAACTCAGCTAACCAACTAGTGAGAACTCCTCAAAAACTTTTACTAAAACGTGAAGACCTCTTTATCGACAAGGAGGCGTTCGAAATAGGGGTTAACAATACAGAGCTAGGGGAAATGGTAGACGCTAAGAGAAAACCTTCCACAGACGGTCTTAACGGCTTCTTTAGAGGTGGCAGTAACTAATGGGTAGAAGAAGAAAATCAAAACGCCCTAAGCTATTCAAGAGTAAGCAAGGCACAAAACAAGCAATGCAGAATGTCGGAGATGCTTTAGTTCAAGGTACGCTGGACGAAGGTATGAAAGCGATTAAGCAACAGAATCCCAAGGATACACAGGTAAAAAGAAAACCTAAGTATTTAGAGGTAACGCAAGAACGACTAAATAAACTAGGCGTTATTGATTTAAAACCATTCTTCTCCAAGAGCTCTCATAAGATACCTAAAAAAGGTGGAGGATGGTACTTGCGTGTACCTATTCCACGTAAAACAAAGAGTATGTCTCGAAGAATGTACGAGCAGCTACGATCTATTGATATAAACCCAGATACAAAGCGCACGGTTATTTCTGATTATTTATACGACCGGAGACGAGAGGCAGATGCTAGTCTGCTTAACTATGAGCCTCTATCACATAATATCAGTAAAGAGAAGACGGGTAAACGTAAGCATACGTATATTGCTTACCGTACAGTGTCTAACACATCACCTGCTAGTAGCTGGATAGTTAATAGAGATAGAGTAAACGAGGATGATACATCGAAAACGTTTGTTAAAAACGTAGACAGACTTATGAAATGGAAGATGAAGAACGGCTGGGATTAACAGCGTTAGGAGGAGATTTTCTTGTTACCAAGTATCGACACATATCTTTATGAACAAATTGAATCGAAGTTAGAAATTATTTTAACGAACCGCTATATTATAGAGGAAATACTGAAAGGCATACAACCTACAATCGCAGAGAATTTTATTCGAGCGTATACAGGGACAAATGCTAGGGAAATTCCAATCACCTACACGATGCCTCAGGACAAGGAAGATCAAAAAGGAGCCATCTACATAGGTCTACGAGAAGGTGCAGAATCTAAAACCAGCCTAGGAAACCTAGAAGGGACATACGAGAATAAACAACTCGGGATGATTAAAGAGTCTGTAACCATTCAGGCAGACGAAAAGAAGGAGCGGTGCTTCTTCCAAGTAGAACAGCCAATCGCGGAACTTAACAATGTAGAAGGAATCTCTTTCTCGATTGATGATAATGTTCACATCGATAAGAATAGAATCTACTTCACTTATGACCCGCTTTTTGTAGGGGAGACGCACAACGTTAACTACATTGCTTCTGCAGGAGATGAAGTCGGGTTAAAGCACGGGTTCACAACAACAGAGCATTACTCCGTTTTAGTTGTTTCGACAAATATGGATACAGTCAGATGCCTAGACTTAATTGTCAAAGCTATTCTTATCCTAATGAGAAGCAACCCGGAAGAGCTAACGAGCTTCTTACTACAGAAATTACAGTTTGGTCAGATAGAGGAAATTCCAGTAGGGACGGACAGTGTACCTGAAATTCTATACGGTAGGGAGTCGATTGTAACATATACAACTTCTTACAGCCTTGATGCCCCTATCAGTGACGCAATTTTAGAAAAAATTATGCTAACAATCAAGTATAAAGATCAAGGAGGGGAGATCATTGGCTGAGCAAAAGAAAACAGTAAAGGCTAAGGAAGAAAAGAAGCAGTACAAGCCTAAGCCTTATGTGCATATCGACACTTTCTTGCAAACAGCAGTTCAGTTGTATGGTTTAACAAGTGTTGAGGCAGCTGGATTTAAGGCTAAGATGCAAGGTAGTCACTACCAAACAGATGAAAAAGTATTCTTAGAAGCACTGAAACAACATTTAAACATTAGCCAATAAGCTAAAATTTAGTTAATAGAAGGGAAGAGACAGACTATGGCAACATCTTACGGTTACGATCGTCAGCGTCCAAGAACAGAAATCTTTTTAGATGCTAGTTCACTAGGGTCTGCAAATACGCGTTCTGAAAAACCACTTGTACTTTTAGGTTCCGCTACTGGGGGACAACCTAACGTACCACACACAATTAGTAACTTTGCTCAAGCTCGTGAAATTTTCCGTGGCGGAGAGTTACTTGACGCAATTGAAATGGCATGGAACCCATCACCTAACGTAACTGGTGCTGGTAAAATCATCGCTATTCGTACAGACGCAGCTACACAAGCAACATTAACTCAAGGAGCATTAAAATTTACTTCTAAGTTATATGGTGTAGATGCTAATGGAATCCAAATCGAATTATCAGACAATGCAGTAACAGACTCTAAACGTTTAGGAGTTTACTTCACTAAAGAACGTTATGAGCGTGTGTATGATAACATCGGTAATATCTTCACTGTACAATACACAGGTACAGAAGCAGCAGCTACTGTTGAAGTAAAAGTAGATAGTACTTCTAAATTAGCTACACAGCTAGTATTAAGCGTTGGAGCTGATACAGGAAGCATGGCAGCTGTTCGTACGTACGAACTAGGTGTAGGTTTATACCAAGACGTTCACCTACTAGTAAACGATATTAATAACTTACCAGATTTTAAAGCACAAATGATCTCTCTAGGTGGTAACAAAAACATTGAGACTGAGTTCTTAGATGTTCTAGCTGCTACTGATATCAAGGCTGCTCCTGTAACTGTAAAGGCTATCGGTGCTGATTTACAAGATGTAATCGCTAGCGACACTTATGTATCGGTAGAGGTTGACCGTAAACAAGCAGTACCTGAAACAGTAGCACTTACAAGTTTAGCAGGCGCTAAAACAGAACCAGCTCCTCCAAGTTGGGCTAGCCTATTTAGCTTAATCACAGACTTGAATGCATACTACGTTGTGCCTCTAACAAGTGATGCTGCAATCCACGGTGAACTTTCTCAGTTCTTACGTGACAGCTCTAACAACGGAATGCACTTACGTGGTCTAGTTGGTGGAGGAATCGGTGAAACGCTTGACGAAATGCGCTCTCGTCAGATGAACCTTCGTAACGCTCGTATGGGTGTGGTAGGGAACTCTGGTACTCGTAGAATGGCAGACGGTCGCGTTTACAACTTCCCAGCATTCATGTATGCAGCATTAGTTGCAGGGGTAGCTAGTGGACTAGAAATCGGTGAACCTATCACTTACAAAAAAGTGAATATCGAGTCTCTTGACCAGAAGTTTACAGGAGATCAGCTAGACCAGTTGAACAATGCAGGGGTAATCATGACAGAGTTTGTGCGTACTCGTACGTCATCTCACTTCCGTCTTGTATCCGACCCTACAACGTACAACGTCTCTACTGAGCCTGTACAAAACCGTATCTCTCTTGGAGAGGTTTCTGACTTCTTAACAACAGAGCTACGTGAGGTACTAGATAACGAGTTCATCGGTACTCGTATCCGCAGCACATCTGCTTCTATCATCAAGAACCGTGTTGAGTCTTTCCTAGACCAACAAAAGAAAGTAAACGGCTTGATCGTAGACTACAACCCAGATGACGTACAAGTTGTTATCTCTGGTAACACAGCTCGTATCAACTTGACTGTACAACCTAGCCAAGGACTTGACTTCATTAACGTGTACATCACTTATGAAGACAATGAGTTAGTGGCTTAAGAGCTATATTAATAGGAGAGGCTAGACCTCTCCTAATTTACTAAATGAATGGGAGTGAAAGTAGATGGCATCTGTAACTAACCAAACAGTACAGTCCGCTAATACGGTGTACTTTATGATTAAGAACGTACCTATCGCTCGTGCTCAGTCTATCTCAGCAGAACGTAGCTTCGGTACTACAGGGGTCTACCAGATCGGTTCTATCATGCCGCAAGAGCACGTTTACTTGCGTTATGAGGGTTCTGTAACTGTAGAACGATTCCGTATGAAGAAAGAGAACTTAGCGTCTCTAGGCTTTGCCGCTTTAGGTGAAGAAGTATTACAAATGGATATCATGGACATTGTACTATATGACAACTATACTCAAGAAGTTATCGTTGCATATCGTGGATGCTCTATCGATACGTACAGTGAAAGTACAAGCGTTGGAGAAATCAGCTCTGAAAGTGCTCGATTCTACTTCCTAACTTCTGCTAACGTACGTGGATAATAAAAGACCCTTCGGGGTCTTTTTTGCTAGCTTGATGTTATATTAAAAGAGATTAAAATTTGATTGGAGGTAGGACAATGACAAATCTTTTCCGAGACAGACTGTATGATAACTTCCCTGACCCTATTCGAAGACTAGAAGTTCTAGAAGATGCGCTAGAATCCTTACTAGATGGTGGTACGACTATCCCTACAAAAGGGGAGCTTAAAATCGATGATGAAAAGTACCGTAAACGAGTACCTGAAACAGATGATACAGCCAGCTTTCAGCGTCTTTTTGATGATCTAGGCGTAGAAGGGGATACGGCTATAATTACCAGAGGGGACTATGTAATCAACGGTGTGGTAACTATCTCTAAAAAAGACCACTTTTCAATTATTGGTCATAAAGGTGCAGTAGTTAAACGCGCTTCTGTGTATAAAGGCAATATGTTCAAGTTAGCAGAGTGCTCAGATTTTATGATTAAAGGTCTTCATATTGATTCTGACGATGGATTTGGAACTCCAGCTAAAGTAACAGGAACTTACAATGCAGACTCAAAAACATATACAGTAGACTCGACAGCAGGATATAGTAATACGGGTAGCTTTTATATTTATACAGCAGCAGGTATCCAATCTGTAACTTATACAGGGAAAACAAGCACATCTTTTACTGGCTGCACTAACTATGGCGTTATTGGTGGTGGACAGTTAAGTTCCCCTGTTACGACAGGAAGTGAAGTTCGTCCAATTTATAGTGCACCTGTAGCTCTTGTAGGTGTATCGAACTTTGATATCACGAAAAACTTGTTTACAGGGAACTATAACCACGCTGCATCTGATATGTTATCTATTGAGGCTATCGGTGACACTACAACAACCCCTCAAGGGTATAAAACTTTTGTTGCTACGGTTCCAACTAACAATGGAAGGATTTATCAGAACAACTTTATCAACTCAGGAGAAGAAGCAGTTATTTGGAGAAATGGATGTACAAATATCTGGGCTAATAATAACTACTTTGAAAATATTTGGGGTACAGGTGTAACAAACAAGGGAAATAACTCTCAGGTTAATTACAACGTCTTCAAGAACTGTTACATTGGTACAGAGGTAAATGCAGAAGCAGCCATCTATACTCAAGGTAACGATGGGACAGTAAGAGGTAATGAGTTCTTTAACTGCGGTATTCCTGTATTTATGCAAACGACAGGTACACCATTAGAGGCAGCAGGTAAGTTTGTTAAGGCTTATCATGTTGAGGATAACAGTATGTTTGATAGCACTTTTTGTGCAATTTACGGAAGACACGGTACCCAAGCAATTGTCAGAAACAACACTATTAAAGGTGTTACTGTGGTAGCTGACCCTCGTACACCTCCATATGGAGCAGGTAACGGTATTTATCTATTCAACGTACATCGATCTGAAGTAGAGAATAACAAAATCTCTAACTGTGCAAATGAACATATGTGGATTGACAGCTGCGTAGATACTAAGGTAAATAATAATCGTACGAGACAAGGCGGAGTATTTACTAAAACAACAGATGTTCAAAATGCAAATGCGACTGTCTATAAAGTTAAATCAACAACAGGATACCCAGATAGCGGAACGTTTAAGGTGTCTATTGGTGGAGTAGAGCAAACAATCACTTATACAGGTCTTACAGCTACAAGCTTTACAGGATGTACAGGGGGAGACGCTACGGCAGTCCCAGTGGACTCATTTGTAAGAGATGTAGCTACAAAGATGCATGTATATGTTAACGGTTGTTCCAACTCAGAGTTTACAGATAACAAAATAGTAAATGGTTATATCAAATTCCATTCAGCTGATGCATTGAACGTAGTTAATACCCGAGTAGAGAACACAGATGCAACAGCAGCTATCCTTGTTACAGGTAATACTCGAAAAAGTAGATTTAACGGTAGCTACATCACTTACGCCCGTCAATACGCTATTAAGCTAGACGGAACAGGCTATACACAAGATCAAAACGAAGTAAAAAATAATAAAATCCACTATGCAAGTGCAGCCGCTCAGGGCGGTAATTCAGCAATTCAAATTATTAACAATACTAACCCTGTTGTTAATGATAACTTCTCGTTTACTGATTGGACAAACAAACCTACGTACTGCGTAGAGTTTATGAACTCAGTAACAGGTGGAACAGCGCTTTATAACATCGCAATTGGTTTCTCAGCAAGTGTCCCGAACAAAGATTGGAATACCACGACACCTAATAGAATGCTATCAAAAGAAACTTCAGGAACAGAGACGTATAGCGCAAACGGAACATTAAGCTCTAGACAATTTGAGCATAAACTTAACCCAAGTACACCAACTTCGTATGATGTTAGAGCTATAAGTGCTGATGCTGGAGCCGCTACAATTAACTACTTCACAGCAGACGCAACATACATTTACGTATATTTTAAAAACCCACCTGTGGCAGGAACAAACAACGTTTCTCTTAAGTGGGAAGCTAGCATTTAGCATGACTAAGACATCCGAAAGGGTGTCTTTTTTACTAGTCTGTATGTTACAGTTTCTTTACAATACTGTAACAATCCACCTATTAA
>Ga0209463_1001487_pt1 | contig 14315 bp, 10 predicted proteins | sample AgamicMgSfrz_FD_187169 | JGI IMG/M metagenome (GOLD analysis project Ga0209463, IMG submission 187169) | Agave microbial communities from Guanajuato, Mexico - Mg.Sf.rz (SPAdes) (version 2) | ecosystem: Host-associated > Plants > Phyllosphere > Phylloplane/Leaf | place: Guanajuato, Mexico... | reverse complement strand
TTTAATTCTGAATACGATTAAGCCAAGGAAATCTACCTCAGCTCCCACAACTGCACATATCCCAGCTGTGATCGTCACCTTTACAGGATAATTGAAACCGTACATAGCTCCCAACACTGCGACCTTACGATGCTTGTTTATATTAATAATGCTCCGAAATTAGCAGTAGATCGCCTCAATCAACAAATGCACAAAAAAATCAAGCTGTTATTCGTTTTTGAAATGAATGACTTAAATTCTATCACTCTAACCGGCAAAACTTTTATGGAATGGAATTGATTCAATTATAATAGAGATTGAGATGTGGGTATTTAATATAGGAATAGGTATAAATAGTAATTGAGTCCAATTTGAGATGACAAAATACTCCCAAGGACGAGTATTTTGTCTGTTTTCAATAGAATTAGAAGAGAAAAACCTTTAAAAATATTGGAAAAATAATAAGTTCCTCAATTATCTTTATAATTAATGTTTATCTCCATCTTTGAAGCATCTTAATATTGTATTCAATCAAACACGATTGTTTTATTACCATGAATAATAACTCTATCTTCAATATGCCAAGAAACAGCTTGGGCAAGAACCTGTCTTTCCACATGACTTCCGGTAACCTTTAATTCTTCGATTGTATGTCTATGATTAACCCTCTTTACATCTTGCTGAATAATGGGGCCTTCATCAAGATCATTTGTAACATAATGAGCAGTTGCTCCAATTAACTTAACGCCACGGTTATAGGCCCTCGCATAAGGATTTGCACCGACAAACGCCGGTAAGAAAGAATGATGAATGTTAATTATTTGATTTGGGAACTCCGATACAAATGCAGGGGAAAGAATTTGCATATATCTAGCCAAGGCAATGAAGTCTACTTTTCCTTTCAATAAATCTAGTGCTTTCTGTTCTGCTTGTTGCTTCGTTTCATGAGCTAAAGGAATATGATAATAAGGGATGCCATAACTTTCTACTATTTTTTTCAAATCAGGATGATTACTGATCACCATCGGAATTTCCACTGGAAGTTCATTCGATTTCCAACGCCATATAAGCTCCATAAGACAGTGATCCATTTTGGATACAAAGATGGCCATTCGTTTTCTTTTATTATTGCCGCTTAAGCTCCATTCCATCGCATAAGCCTGGGCCAGCACATGTAAGTCCTCTTCAAGTTTTGCATAGGAAGCATCAAAGTCGTTTAAATCAAATTCGATCCTCATAAAAAACATACCCGCTTGTGGATCCGTCGTATGTTGGTCAAAATGAACAACATTTGCTCTGCTTTCTAATAAAAGGTTAGATACGGCCGAGATAATACCTGGTTTCTCTGGACAAGATATTAATAATTTAGCTCGGTTAACATTCACTTCTTTATCCAATGGTCTCTCACCATCCTTAGATTTGTAATTAAAATATGTAAAAACTTTCGAATTCAGAATGCTGTCTAAACTCAACCGCTATAGGGGAAGCGGCTGTCAGACAAAAACTTTAAGGTCTATCGCCCCCATCAACGTAGTTCAAGATTGCTAGAAATGATATTGTAGTAACGGCATTGTTCGAACATAACCAGTTTTCATAGTGAAACTACTTGATACTTAATACCATGCTTCTCCCACCTATCATATGGTTCGCCTCTCCCCTAAAGGAATAAGTATTCAACTCTTCTTTTACTATCTTTATATCTATGAGTGTATTTCCTTACCATATACAGCTAGGGCAGCTTCCCCAATTGCTTCCGCTAATGTAGGGTGAGGGTGTATCGTATGCGCAATATCCATAGCTGTTGCATTTAATACTCGTGCAAGACCAGCTTCTGAAATCATATCGGTTACATGAGGCCCAACCATATGCGCTCCTAACAACTTACTAGACTCTTCTTCAACAACGAGTTTGACAAAACCGTCTGATTCACCAAAAACAAGAGCCTTTCCAATCGCACGGAAGGGAAACTTCCCTGTTTTTACTTGATACCCTTTCTCCTTCGCATCCTCTTCTGTTAAGCCAACACTAGCTACCTCCGGGTTACTATATATGCATTTTGAAACAAGAGATTGATCAAGTGGCACGGGGTTTTCTCCTGCCATATGTTCAATTGCGATGATCCCTTCATGTGAAGCAACATGGGCAAGCTGTAATCCTCCAATCACATCTCCAATTGCATAAATGTTTGGCTCATTCGTTTGATAATACTCATTTGTTTGAATAACATGTTCGACTTCAACTTTGGTATTTTCAAGGTGAATGCCTTCTATGTTTGCTAATCTTCCGACAGATACTAATAATTTTTCTGCTGAAAATGTCGTGTCTTTCCCTTTATATTCCGCCTTTAAATAGACACCATCACCTTTTTCTAACGATTCTGGAAGCACCTTTGCCCCTGTTACGATTTTCACACCTTTTTTCTTCATTAGTCGCTGTACTTCCTTTGAAATATCTTTATCTTCCGTCGGTAAAATGCGCTCGGCATACTCAATCACAGTCACTTCTAACCCAAAGTCAATAAGCATCGAAGCCCATTCTATTCCAATAACACCGCCGCCGACAATAATGATGGAATTTGGGAGCTCTTTCATTTGTAGCGCTTCATCCGATGTCATCACATATTCGCCATCCGCTTCTAGGCCGGGTAATGTCCTTGGACGAGATCCTGTAGCTATTAAAATATTTCGAGAGCTTAATATTGTTTCCCGTTCATCATTATTCAATCTCACTAAAACATCTCTCGACTGTAAAATACTTCCTTTTCCTTCGAACACATCTATTTTCCCTTTTTTCATTAAATGTTGTACACCTTTAAATAAGCGTTCAGTAATTTCTTCTTTCCTGGCCTGTACTTTTGAGAAGTCCAGGCCAACTTCCGGTGCAATAACACCAAATTTATCTGCATTTTTTGCATTCGAATATACCTCTGCACTCCTTAATAATGCTTTACTTGGAATACAACCTGCATGAAGGCATGTTCCACCAATTTTACCTTGTTCAACTACCGCCGTTTTTAATCCTAATTGAGTCGCACGAATGGCCGCAACATATCCACCGGTGCCGCCACCGATGATAACAACGTCATATTTTTGATTCACCTAATGCTTCCCCCTTTTGTTTTCATAACCATAAAAAGATATATGGATAATGTAAGAAAACATACGATCTATTCTATTAAAGGTAAACGATCACGATTCTTTAATTTATTTCAATGGCACATGCATTGGATGCAAAGCTTTCTCCAACAATGAAACCACTATCTTCTATATAATCAATTTGTGTTTCTTCATCTAAATAGCGTTTTGTAAAATGATCCAATCTAAGCTGAACTCCCTCATATTCAATAATTACATCGTTTCTGCGGGGCTCGTCCAATAAGAGGGAGAACTTCACCGACACCCCGCAGCCGCCGGCAATATCAGCGTCAATGCGAGGAATTTGCACACCCTTACATGTCATTTCCTTCAGTTTATTCATGGCTGCCTCTGTTATCTTTATTTTGACTATCATCTGATTCTCCCCTTTCTTATTGGTTTATAAAAAAATGATTATGCATTAACCTTAGTTGCACGAACTTGTTCATCTGCATGATAGGAGGAGCGAACAAGCGGACCGGCTTCGCAATGACTAAACCCTTTTGACATGGCAATGTTTTTCAGTTCTTCAAACTCTTCTGGACTCCAATATTTTTCGACCTTCAAATGTCGTTTAGTAGGCTGTAAATATTGACCAATCGTCATGATGTCTACATCATTAGCACGAAGATCATCCATTGTTTCCATAATTTCTTCTTTTGTTTCTCCTAGACCAATCATAATGCTTGATTTCGTAGGGATAGTGGAATTCATTTGCTTTGCCCGCCTTAAAAATTCCAATGAACGTTCGTATGTTGCACGTGCACGAACTTTTTGGGATAAGCGTTTTACTGTTTCAATGTTGTGATTCAAAATGTCTGGCATTGCATCCATTAATGTTTTTAAGTTGTCATATTCCCCATTCAGATCTGAGGGGAGAACTTCAATGCTGCAAAATGGATTTTGCCGCCTCACTGCCTTTACAGTTTCTGCAAATACCTTTGCCCCGCCGTCTTTTAAATCATCACGAGCAACAGCGGTAATCACCACATGTTTTAGGTTCATTTGCTTTACTGATTCTGCGACACGTTCGGGCTCTTCCCAATCTAGTTCTGATGGTAGCCCTGTTTGAACTGCACAGAACCTGCAAGCTCGGGTACATACACTACCTAAAATCATGAAAGTTGCCGTTTTTCGTACCGCCCAGCATTCATGAATATTAGGACATCTTGCTTCTTCACAAACAGTATGAAGTTTTTTTTCACGCATCATTTTCTTTAAGCCTGTATATTGTTCATTCGTATTTAATTTAATTTTTAGCCATTCCGGTTTACGAAGATCAGTGATGGACATTCTATTTTTCACTCCTATGAGCAGATGTAATTTTAGCTTTAAAGAGGTTGTTCCATAGGCCTAAAAAAGGCCGATTGAGTTTCTCCGTTGCTCTGTCTTTTTAGTTCTCAAGACTATTTTCCCCTTGCACCTCTTGGCAATTTTTTCATCCTTATAAACACGCTTATATGAAACCACCTTGAATGAAATATTGAGATTCTTCTCTTTATATTCATCCATGGTGGTTCATGTCCATTCAATCATTCATTTATGATGTTACCGTTTCTTCCTCTACTACTTCTTCTTTGGAATAACGCAAGATAGGTTGTCTAGCAGCTTGGACTTCATCCAATCGACCAATCACTGTAGTATGTGGTGCTTCTAAAACAACCCCTGGATTTTCTTCCACTTCTTTGGCTATTGAAATCATGACCTCCGCAAATGCATCGAGTGTTTCTTTCGACTCTGTTTCTGTCGGTTCAATCATCAAACATTCCTCAACATTTAACGGGAAATAGATGGTCGGCGGATGGTAGCCGAAATCTAGCAGGCGTTTTGCCATATCAAGCGTTCTTACACCCAGCTTTTTCTGTCTGGATCCGGATAGGACAAATTCATGCTTGCAAATTTGCAAATATGGCGCTTCAAAGTATGGCTCCAATCTTTTACGAAGGTAATTAGCATGAAGCACGGCACTTTCTGATACTTGGCGAAGCCCTTCAGGCCCCATCGTGCGAATATAAGTATACGCCCGTAAGAGAATTCCGAAGTTTCCATAATACCCTTTTACCCTTCCGATCGAGTGCGAATAATTAGCGTTCAGCACATATTTATCTCCTTCTTTTTCTATGCGCGGAACTGGCAAGTATGGAATAAGTTTCTCTTTCACACCGACAGGACCTGCCCCTGGACCGCCGCCTCCATGAGGAGTCGTAAATGTCTTGTGAAGATTTAAGTGCACGATGTCAAACCCCATTTGACCTGGTGTTGTTTTACCTAAAATGGCATTGGCATTCGCTCCGTCATAATATAATAGGCCCCCTGCTTTATGGACAACCTGAGCGATTTCCACAATTTCTTTTTCAAAAAGTCCAAGGGTATTCGGATTCGTCAACATTAGCGCAGCTGTATCAGATCCCACATGTTTCTTTAATTCTTCTAGGTCAACTAATCCATTTTCATCGGATGGAATCGTGATCGTTTGAAAACCAGCAACACTTGCACTTGCAGGATTTGTACCGTGCGCTGAGTCTGGAACAAGTACTTTCGTCCTGGTTTCACCTTTTTGAGCATGATACGCCTTAACCATCATTAAACCTGTCCATTCCCCTTGAGCTCCTGCGGATGGCTGTAATGTTACAGCATCCATTCCTGTAATGACGGCTAGCTCTTCCTGTAATTCATATAAAACTTCTAATGCACCTTGTACTGTTTCAACGGGCTGATAGGGATGAATGCGGCTAAAGCCTTCCAAACGTGCCACATCTTCATTTATTTTCGGATTGTACTTCATCGTGCAAGAACCAAGTGGATAGAATCCATTATCGATTCCATGGTTTTTATTAGAGAGAGCTGTGTAATGGCGGACAAGCTGCAACTCTGATACTTCTGGCAGCTCGGCAGGTTCGTCACGAATTAAATGCTTTGGAAACTTTTCATTTATATCAACATAGTCAACGTCACTATCCGGAATACTTGAACCAACCCGTCCTGGACGGCTTATTTCAAAAATTAACTCATTATATTCAACCATTTACAATCGCCTCCAAAGCATCTACAAATTGGTCAATTTCTTCTTTTGTTCGTTGCTCAGTCACAGCTAGCAGCATTTTATTTTCAAAACCGTAATCACTTTCTAAATCAAATCCGCCGATAATACCCGCCTTAAGAAGTTTTGCATTGACTTCCTTTACCGGACGAGGAAGCCCGACAACAAACTCATTGAAAAATGGTGCTTCATTGTATATATTAAAGCCCTTCTGCTCTAGGGTTTTCGCCATGTAATCAGCTTTCTCAATGTTTAGCTGTGCCATTTGACGAATCCCTTGCTTTCCAAGAGATGTCATACAAATAGAAGAGGCAAGAGCATTTAATGCCTGGTTGGAACAAATATTGGAAGAGGCTTTATCACGGCGAATATGCTGTTCACGTGCTTGAAGCGTTAACACAAACCCACGCTGTCCTTTTTCATCTGCTGTTTGGCCTACAATGCGTCCTGGGATTTTGCGCATGAGTTTTTTATTTACCGCAAAATAGCCGCAGTGTGGACCGCCAAAGGACATAGGGATTCCTAATGGCTGCATATCACCGATTACAATATCTGCCCCAAGTTTCCCAGGAGCCTGCAAGAGCGCTAGTGCAAGAGGATTGGCGCTTACGATTAAAAGGGCACCTTTTTCTTCCGCAATTTTCTTAATTCCTTTTAAATCCTCAATGGAACCGAAGAAATTTGGATATTGAACAATTACGGCAGCAGTGTCCTTATCCATTTGTTCTTGCAGCTTCCCTAAATCTGTAACGTCATCAGCTAGGTTTACTTCCTCAGCTGTGTATCCCGGACCACCTGCTACTGTATGTAAAATAGCACGGGATTCAGGATGTACCGCTTTGGAAACAAGAACTTTCGAACGTCTCGTAGTCGCAACAGCAAGTGATGCAGCTTCTGCAAGCGATGTAAAACCATCGTACATGGAAGAGTTAGCCACATCCATTCCTGTCAATTCACAGACCATCGTTTGAAATTCAAAAATTGCTTGTAATTCACCTTGACTGATTTCCGGTTGGTAAGGTGTATAGGCTGTGTAAAATTCGGAGCGAGAAATCATATGGTTTACCACACTTGGAATGTAGTGATCATATGTCCCCGCGCCTAGGAAAGTCGGGTAATGATTCGCATTTTTGTTTTTTGTAGCAAGCTGGTTCATTTTTTTCACAAGCAGCGGTTCAGGAACCGCCTTTGGGATGTTTAGCTCCCCCTGCAGGCTGATTTCAGCTGGAATATCTTCAAATAACTCATCTATAGAAGAAATATTTAAAAATGTGAGCATCTCGTCTTGGTCTTGTTTCGTATCAGGAAGGTATCTATAAGTGGCTGTCATATTATTCCTCTCCTTCATTAGTAAATGCTTGATACTCATCTTCGTTTAGAAGTGAGTCTAATTCCTCTGGATTGGACATTTCTACTTCAACTAACCACCCTGCTTCAAATGGATGCTCGTTAATCGTCTCTGGAGCGCCTTCTAACTCTTCGTTTACAGTAACTACGGTACCTGAAACAGGTGAGTAAAGTTCGGAAACTGCTTTAACAGACTCGATCGTTCCCATCGATTCATTGACCGTTACTTCATCATCAATCGCTGGATTTTCAACAAAGACGATATCACCTAACGCTTTTTGTGCATAATCAGAGATTCCAATACGAACACGGTTTCCTTCCAATTGTTGCACCCACTCATGTTCTTTGCTATATCGAAAACTTGATAATAATTTCGTCATTGTATTTTCCCCTTTTCTTTTCTTTTTTTGTTTTTTAACTATTCCTATAATTCAGAATATATTTTAGGTGATTTTACTCTTATGTAGTCGATTTCAGGCTGCATGCAAGGTAACGGAAATCGACTCATGAAAACTACACGTTAGCTCTATTAAAATATTTACGCTTACCTTTTGTAGAATGGTGCATTAACAATAACGGCTTCAATCTGTTTATTTCGGATTTCCACTTTTATCGGCGTCCCCACTTCAGCTTGATCGGCTGATACCAAGGCAAGACCTAATCTTTTCTTCAAAGATGGTGATTGTGTTCCTGATGTAACAATACCAATTTCCTCTCCATCTTTAGAAAATACCTTGTAACCATGACGCGGAATCCCCCGGCCTGTTACTTCAAGCCCTACTAATTTTCGTTTTAATCCAGCTTTTTTTTGTTCTGTAAGAGCAGATTTTCCGATAAAGTCACTTTCTTTGTTCGTCTTAACGACAAAGCCGATTCCTGCTTCAAGCGGGCTGATATCGTTACTTAGTTCTTGTCCATAGAGTGCAAGACGTGCTTCCAGCCGAAGCGTGTCCCGTGCACCAAGTCCGCACGGTTTTAATCCACTCCCTGCTCCTGCTTCTAAGATATTTTCCCAAAGTGCTACCGCTTTGTTTGCAGGTAGATAAAGTTCATATCCATTTTCTCCCGTGTAACCTGTTCGGGATACAAGTACGTCGGCAACACCCGAGATGTTGACATGCTGGGCGAATTTAAAAGAACCAATTTCTGATAAGTCTATTTCCGTTAACTTTTGCAAAATGCTTTCTGCCTTTGGTCCTTGGATGGCAAGCTGAGCAATGTCTTCCGAAATATTTTGGAGCGCCATCTCTCCTTTTACATGCTGCTTCATCCATTCGTAATCTTTCTCAATGTTTGCGGCATTAATGACGAGTAAATATTTTTCATTCCCTAATTTATAAACTAATAAATCATCGACCGTTCCACCGTCTGGATAGCACATTGCGGTATACTGTGCTTGATTGATGCCAAGCTTTGTTACATCGTTTGTAACAATGTAGTTAATATAACTCTCGGCATCTTTCCCTTCCACAAGTACTTCTCCCATATGAGATACATCAAAAAGTCCTGCTTCAGTTCGAACAGCTTCATGCTCTTCTAAAATGCTGGTAAATTGAACCGGCAGAGCCCAGCCACCAAAATCTATAACTTTTGCTCCGTATTTTTCATATACTTCAAAAAGTGGTGTTTGCTTTAATGTTGTTTCAATACCCATGATTTACCCCCAGTTATGATTTTCTGTAAAATAGATGTTCTTTCTCCTGTTAACTGTTTCTTTATTGCCAGGAGACATATCTTGCTGCCATGACCGTTGCTCAGGCTTCAGATTCCATTAAGCTATCCCTTTCATTACACAGTAATTGGCTGTTGAAATAACGGATAACCATCACAAATCCCTTTGGTCGTTTCTCTTGCTTTCTGAAGAACGTCTTTATTTCCTTTACTCTTTAGAACAGTTGCAATCACTTCACCAATTTTCACCATCTCATCCTTCTTCATGCCTCGAGTTGTTAAAGCTGCTGTCCCCATTCGGATACCGCTCGTAACAAATGGCTTTTCTGGATCATAGGGAATCGTATTTTTATTAACGGTAATGCCTGCGTCTTCCAATAATTTCTCTGCTTCTTTTCCTGTTAAATTCCACGGACGCAAATCTAAAAGGACAATATGATTATCTGTTCCACCAGAAACAAGGACTGCACCTTCATTTTTTAATGTTTCGCCAAGTGTGGTAGCATTTTCAATGACTTGTTTCGCATAATCCTTAAAGCTTGGTTGTAGGGCCTCGTTGAATGCAACTGCTTTTGCTGCAATGATATGCATAAGCGGACCGCCTTGAATTCCTGGGAATACGGATTTATTAATCGCTTTGATAATTGCCTCATCATTCGTTAAAATGATGCCCCCCCGCGGTCCTCTTAATGTTTTATGAGTTGTACTTGTCACAACATCGGCATATGGGATTGGGGATGGGTGAAGACCAGTAGCTACCAGTCCGGCTATATGAGCCATATCCACCATAAGTTTTGCACCAACTTGATCGGCAATTTCTCTAAAACGTGCAAAATTAATCGTTCTTGGATAGGCACTTGTTCCTGCAATAATCAATTTAGGCTGTTCTTTCTTTGCGATAGCTTCCAACTCATCATAATCAATTAATTGAGTATCTTCTCTAACACCATAAGACACAACTTCAAACCATTTCCCTGAAACGCTGACTGGACTTCCATGAGTTAAGTGGCCGCCATGTGAAAGGTTCATTCCCATTACCTTATCACCAGGCTGAAGCAGTGCGAAAAAAACAGCAAAATTGGCTTGTGCACCTGAGTGAGGCTGAACATTTGCATATTTGGCACCAAAAAGCTTTGTTAAGCGCTCAATAGCTGCTTGTTCTGCCACATCGACAAATTCACATCCGCCATAATAGCGCTTTCCTGGATAACCTTCTGCATATTTATTTGTCATCACGCTTCCCATTGCCTCTAATACATCTGGACTAACAAAGTTTTCTGATGCAATCAATTCCAGTGTTTGATGTTGCCGTTGTCCTTCCTTCTCAATCGCTTCAAAAATGGCTAAATCATTTTGCTGTAAACTCATTTTATTTTCCTCCTAAACGTTATTGCTGAATTTTTACTCAATTCTGAATTTTAACATGGTACTAGACACTAAAGTTTCTTTCCCGCTACAACCCTACTTTTCTATGAAAACTGTTAAAAACAGTATGCTTTACAACCTTTTTTGCACGCAAAAAAGGACAGAAAAGGGTCGTAGCGTTCTCTACCCTTCTCTGTCCTTTTACCTGAGAGTTTAGCTCCATTTTTTAATAGAGCCTTTCCCCTTTGGTGGCGTATATGTTTATACGCGCTCTCCAGAGGTGCGTCCATTTGTGGTTCCATCTACCTGAGAGATTTGTTCCAAGGGTCTTTTTGGAACTTGCTCCTTCGGTGGCTTGTAGCTTGCACTCTCCCACAACTGTCATCCGCTTATTCAATTTGGTACATTTAGAATAGTTGTTGATAATAATTATGTCAAGCATTTTTGAAAGCGCTAACAAAAATATTCTAAAATAATTTTTCGAATTTTAATATGATCATCCAGATATCTTAAGCTTTTTATAACGGGCAGATTTTTTACTCACCGAGTTGGAAAATATGGAGCGGCAGCTATCTGGACAAAATAAATGGAATCAAAGGGTTTCTTGCCACTTAATTCCCCGCTACCTCTCTCTGGTTCGCCTGATCTACCTTCGTTTTGCGCATCTTATAAATCGCAACCAGCATAATGAACCAAACAGGAGTTACGATTAAGGCAACACGAGTATCGTCCGCAAGAGCAAGAACAACAAGGACGAACGCTAGGAAAGCAAGGATCAAGTAATTGGAAATAGGATAAAGAGGTAATTTAAATTTGTTCTTTTTCACTAGATCTGGCCTTGTTTTACGATATTTCAAATGACTGATGACTGTAATTCCCCAAATATAAATGAAACATACTGTAGAAATACTTGTAATCAAGGTAAATACTCCTTCAGGCATTAAATAGTTCAATACAACTGAAATTAATATGACAACAGTTGAAAAGAGCAATGCATTAGAAGGTACTTTACGTTCATTAAGTTTTGCGAACGGTACAGGTGCATTTTTATCTTTGGCAAGTGAATATACCATCCGGCTTGTACTGAAGATTGCGCTGTTACATGCCGAAGCAGCCGATGTTAGGACGACAAAATTGACGATACCAGCAGCTCCAGCGATACCTACAGCCACAAATACTTGGACGAATGGGCTTTCCGTTGGGATGATTGCGTTCCACGGATAAACACTCATAATGACAATAAGTGCGCCAATGTAGAAAATAATAATCCGAATAGGAATGTTATTGATCGCTTTGGGGATAACTTTTTCTGGATCTTCTGTTTCACCTGCAGTAAGTCCTACAAGTTCAATGCCCACAAACGCAAACACTACCATCTGGAATGAGAGGACAAAACCATTCATTCCATTTGGGAACATACCTTCGTGACTCCATAGATTCGTGAAACTTGCTGCGCCAGAATCAGTGGAAAAGCCTTTAATAATCATGAAAATACCCATAACAATTAATGCTAGAATAGCGATAACCTTAATTAATGCGAACCAGAATTCCATTTCGCCAAAAAGTTTTACTGTTGCAAGATTCATAAATAGCAGAATGACAAGTGCAATTAATCCTGGCATCCACTGTGGTACAGAGGGAAACCAATATTGAGTATAAAGACCAACTGCTGTCAAGTCGGCCATTGCGATTGAAATCCAGCAAAACCAGTAGGTCCAGCCGGTTACAAATGCTGCCATATTACCTAAATAATCTCTTACAAAGTCAACAAAGGAATGATAGTTCAAATTAGATAAAAGTAGTTCTCCAAGTGCGCGCATGATTAAAAAGCAAATGACGCCTGTAATCATGTAAGCAATTAAAATTGATGGCCCGGCTAAATGAATAGATTTTCCTGCTCCAAGAAATAATCCCGTTCCGATTGCCCCGCCAATGGCTATGAGTTGTACGTGCCTGTTTTTTAGCCCTCTATCCAACTTTTGTTCCTGCATTCAATTTCCCACTTTCTACTTTTATTGGCTACTTGGAAATTTACCCTTATAAAAGGGTCAGTCCTTCAATAAGTGTGAATTAGTGTACTGGGAGACTGCCCTACCACTGTAAGCGCTTTCCCATGTGGGTACTAGGTATAGTTTTTTTAATAGATCTACCAACCTTTTTGAAAACATAGCATTAATTTTACAAATCAAAGGATAGACTCATTTATCTACATATCTCAATGCACACTCCTCCCTTTTTATCTTTCCAAGTACAAAAAGGACAGAGGAAAGATAGGTGTTTTCCTACCTTCCTCTGTCCTTTTACCTGAGAGTTTAACTCCTTCGGTGGCCTATGGCTCTCTTCAGAGATGCGTCCAATTGTAGTCCTTTTACCTGAGAGATTAGTCCCGTGTTTTTTAGGATTTGCTCCTTCGGTGCTAAACAAATGTTTAGACTCTCCCACAATCATCATCCGCTGATATAAAGTTGTTATAATAGTTGTATATTATCGGTTTTTAATGGATATTTCAATGATTATCTGAAAAAACTCTATTTTCTGAAATTTAAACATGGACAAATTTGAACTTTAAGAACAGTATATTTTAGAAGTTATTAGCTATGAAAAATCAAGCTTATTAGCAGCTATTCTATGTCGCAAGGAATCTAAAACACGCTTATGTATTAGCAAAAATATCGGCATTTTTCCGATTGACAATACGGTAAAATTCAAAGACAGGAGAGGACATAATATCTATGGTTTTAACATTATTGATGTATGGAAAAAGAGAAAATTCGAGACTCGCGAAAATCCTTGCAGCAGTAGAGATTGCCTAGGAGCTTCCTCCCTAAGTTCAGCAGTATTTCCAGAAGCCTTCTCTTCTTTAGCAACTTCCTCATTGTCCCCACCACCTGCTATATTAGCAATGATGACAATTGCTAGAACCCATCCCCACCACTTCTTTGGCTTCTTTAGCTTGATTTTCTTTTCCTTAACCATTTTAACCCCATACCCCCTTTACAGTTTTTCAGACTGACTGTTGGAAACAGAAATAGAATAACATAATTTGGACAATAAGGTTTAGATTTATCATCACGTATTCATTTTCACAATGCTTGACGTGTTAACAAAACTATCTCCCATTACTACGAGCGTCAAACCGGGACTCTTATTTGGTTAGCATCATCTTTTAGAAAATGTTCATAAAGTATGATTAAATCCATATATACCTTATTATTTGAGTATATTTTTTTATAGATAGTACGATATTTCACTAACAAATATTAACATCAAAAAAAGGGAGGTGAATACTCAACTTAGCAAGTAAACAAACCATTCAAAAGAATTTTTGCCATAAAATAGAAAAAGCCATTGGAGCTCATAATAACAATGGCTTTTTCAAATAATCGCTTTTCTAATATAAAAAAATGAATTGCATTAATCGTTAAATAGGAATAAAGAATGTCTTAAACCAGTTTTTTATTAAATCATATAATTTAAATATACTCTTTCTAATTCCTTTGGTTCAACAGCGGTGTAATAAGGCTTATAAAAGTGAAAGTGCCATGTACTTAAATAGATGCTCCGTAAACTGTAAACAATGCTTCATAAAACCATAAAGCTTTTGAAAAATAATTTTCTTCATTCGCGGTAATTTCTTGATATTCAATTCTGATAAAAGAGAATGTCCATTCAAAGCAACATCTGATTTAAAGTAAGGTGAATTTATTGCAATCAATTCATCTGTTTCAACATTTGCTGTAATCGTTTCTACGAGTAATCATGTTTGGTTAATACGGTTT
>Ga0209463_1001478_pt1 | contig 14340 bp, 12 predicted proteins | sample AgamicMgSfrz_FD_187169 | JGI IMG/M metagenome (GOLD analysis project Ga0209463, IMG submission 187169) | Agave microbial communities from Guanajuato, Mexico - Mg.Sf.rz (SPAdes) (version 2) | ecosystem: Host-associated > Plants > Phyllosphere > Phylloplane/Leaf | place: Guanajuato, Mexico... | reverse complement strand
TTGCTACATTATAGATAAAATAAAAGATATAAAGAAAGGCCAGTACGCTTCCTACTGCTTTACCTAAGATTTTTTGCATGTACTCTGTAGGTAAAATATCTGGATAGTACGAGTAAAGTTTATGATAGATTAGAAACAGAACAAAACTGAATACCGTTCCAAGCAGAATCGCAAGCCAAGAGTCCTGTTTTGCGTCCATGGCAATAGGTAACAATAAAGTAGTACCCAGCTCAAACAAAACCATTAAGATAAAAAGCTGACTGGCACTAATTTTGGCTTTTTCCATTCAATTGACACCTCTTTTTTTATGTGATGCAAATCAATCTTTTGCTTTCCTGAATCGTTTTTTACCTTTTTATTACTTGCGCTTCTTTAAACGTTATGTAGTAGGTAGTAGATTTGCTTTAAAGTTGATTCTAGGCTAAAAGTATTCTTTCTATGGGTGAAGCTTTCACTAAGCAATTTAACGAGAATGACAATATTCCATATAAAAATTAGCTAATCAAATGTTTTTCTACGATGCTTTTTCCTATTTTTCAAGAAAGTTACAAGAAGAAGCAGAGGAGGAATAATCACAAGAAGAGGGATATGTAGAGCAAACATTGCCACCTTTAGTCCTTCATGGATATGTTCTTGAACATTACTCGCAATGGTAATAGACAAAAAGAGAATGATCAGCCCCAAAGGATACGATAACCGTGAAGGTGATTTAACCTTAAATAAATTGGCCGTTCCTACGACAGCTGCGTAAAATAACACGCAGATTTTAAAGAAGATAGTGGTAATTAAAGCAAGCATAAAAAACACATCAAGCCGTTCTAAAAAATCAGCTACTTGGATGGTCTGAACCGTACTCAGAAGAGGAAATTGTGAACGTGCGGTCAAATTAACCCCCAGTACACAAACATTAATGAGCATCGTAATAATTAAATTGATTCCACTTAATCCCGTTGCACATAGCATGGTCACCTTTGCCTTCTTAGGATTATTCAAATACGGCAAGATCATCGTAAATACAATGACTTCGGTAAATGGGAAATACAATGTTTGAGTAAATACCACTTTTAGGACAGGGAACAAGCCTTCTTCCAAAACAGGTTGTAAATTTTTAAACTCGATTAAACCAGAAGAAACAATTAAGATAAAGCCAGCAACTGCAAGGACATACATAAAAATAAAAAGCAGTTCTCCTGATCGAGCTATGACCTCGATTCCTTTTCTGATTGTATAAATAATGACAAGCATTAATAATGCATTCGCGATGAATAAAGGCGTGTCAGGATAGGCAAAGGCTAACAGCATCTCGCCAAAATCACGTAGAACCCTTGAGGCATCATACATAAAGTAAAGAATGTAAACAAAGGCTAGTACGGTTCCCATCACTTTCCCTAGAATCTTTTGCATGTATTCTGTAGGCAAAAGATTAGGATAATACAGATAAAGCCTATGATAGACTAATAACAGAACAAAACTGAATACCATTCCAAGCAGAATCGCAAGCCACGCATCTTGTTTGGCATCTATCGCAAGGGGGACCAATAAGGCACTACCCAGTTCAAACAGGACCATTAAAATAAAGAGCTGACTGGCACTAATTTTCGCCTTCTCCATCCAACTGACACCTCCTTTTTCTTACTTTTGATTCTCTTTAATACCTGAAAGAAACGATTTGTTTCGTAAGCCAGCTCGACGCACATATGCTTCTACTGTAATATCTACATTTAATTTTGGAAAGTACACATCATTCCATTCCGGTTTTAATTTCTTAAATTGATTTGGTCTAGAACGGTGGACTACTTCGCCGAATCCCAAAATATCCGTTTTGTTTTTTTGCGCACGTTCAATCGCTGTCTTTAGCTCTTTTTTAATTTCTTTCCTCACGGATTGTTCGATTTTTGTAATAACCTTCGGATTGGTGATATCAACAGGTACCTCCATATCACCGATATCTCCTTCAACACGTGTATGAACAGAAATATGAGGTTTCCCATTCTTAACTTGGGCAGATACGCTTGTTTTTTGTCGTACAGTTTGATAAGCAATAGCTTCTTTCTTTCCTGCCCAATCAATATTAATATCTGTTCCTTGAATTTTATCGAGAATCCATACCGTTCCTCTTGCTGGTTTTCCATACAGCCAATCTACTAATTTTCCTTGTTTTAAAACAGCAATTCCGGAAGCTTGAAGCGTTGCTGCAGGTGCGCTTTCTTGAAGGTTATCCAGCTTTTCTGCTTGCTGGGGATTCCCAACTAGACGAAACCCTGATACGACAGTTCCTTTTCCTGGAGATTCAAGGCTCTTCATCACATCTTGGAGCGACGTTTTTACATTCTCTCCCCATTTTCTTTGCGTAAATTCTAAGGTTTTTAGCACCTTATTCGCTGGAATCTTATCAACCGATGTTAACGTTTTAACAAGATCAGCTGCGGTCGAATGGTTCGCAATCACAAGGGTGGAAGTATTTCGAAATTCTGGATCCCGATCCAAAGCATCCATTAATGTATTAATTCCTTCTTCTCTGGCCAGTTTCTCCCCAACCACGACCAAGTTTGCATGGGCATAATACAATCTCCGAGAAATTCTGCCTGAAGCCCGTCTACTTGCTTCAACTATATTATCTCCCGAAGCCGAATAGATGGTAACAGGAGGGCTTTGAGTACCGCCTCCTCCTCCTTGCATACCTCCTGCCACGTTCCCTGGATTAATAATTTGAAGTGTTAGGTGATATCTTCCATCTTTCGTTTTATCTAAGCCCATAGCTGCGACGATCGCAAGGTCAGTTAACTCTTTTTTACTCCAACAACTTGTGAGCAAGAACGTCATTGTCATCATCAATAAAAGAAAAACTCCTTTACGCTTCATTGTTATCACCTTCTTCAAGATCCCGGTTCACCATACCACGAGATGAAGGAGGCTGAGGGCGCTGACTTTTCCCTTCTCGAACCGTATTTGCACTAATCAATCGCGGTCGTTGTCTCAGTGTCCACCATGGTAATCTCACAACTGTATCTCCATTATTTACGGGGATGAAGGGAGCAAATGGAGCCATATAGGGCACACCAAATGAACGTAAGCTACATAGATGAACGACCATCATTAGCAGAACCAAAATAATCCCATAGAAACCAAATGTCGCTGCACCTAACATAAATAAAAACCGAATTAAACGAGCCGAAATGGCCATATCAAAGGAAGGCGTCGCAAAACTAGAAATGGCTGTGATTGATACGATAATGACCATAGCTGGTGATACAATGCTCGCTTGAACGGCTGCTTGACCAATTACAAGAGCACCGACAATGGATACGGCTGAACCAATGGCTTTGGGCAGTCGTATCCCTGCTTCTCGTAAGATTTCAAAGGTGATCTCCATGAGAAGGGCTTCCACGAATGCAGGAAAGGGAACAGCTTCCCTTTGTGCCGCGATGGCTACAATCAGTGTTGTTGGCACCATTTCCTGATGGAAGGTCGTGACAGCCACATAAGTAGCAGGGGCAATAAGCGAAATTAGAAACATAAAAATACGTAAAAGACGAATCGATGTCGCAATGTCAAAACGGGCATAATAATCTTCAGCCGATTGGAAAAATTGCATAAATACGGCTGGTGCAAGCAATACAAAAGGGGTTCCGTCCACAAAAATAGCAATCCGTCCTTCTAAGAGATTCCCTGCCACTACATCCGGTCTTTCCGTGTTGTACATAGTTGGAAAAGGAGTCATCGTTTCATCTTCAATGAGTTGTTCAATATAGCCTGATTCTAAAATGCTATCGATATCAATTCGATTTAATCGCTGACGAATTTCTTTAATGACTTTATCATTGGCAACGCCATGTATGTACATAAGCGTCACATCTGTCTTAGTCACGCGTCCAACCTTTAAAGATTCCATCCATAAATCGGGGGTCTTAATGATACGACGTATCATGGCTGTATTGGTCCCAAGAGACTCTGTAAATGCTCCTTTAGGCCCTCGCACCACCATTTGGGTAGTGGATTCCGAAATGGAACGTTTTTCTCCACCTTTGGTGCTAGCACTCAGTGCTCGGTCTACTCCGTCTATTAAAATAAGCGTATCGCCTGCCATTAAAGATGCAAACAGGTCATCCAAGTTAGTAATAGAAGATATGTTTCCAATTGTCATCATATCTTCAGAAAGTAGGTCTAACGCATTGTGCTGATTTATTTCTTCTTTATGATCATCCTTCATCATAGATTGCAGTAAATACTCTTGAATTGATTGATTATCTACAATTCCATCTACGTAGACGATGGCTGTTTTAATATCGGAATTTCTCCCCATTTTTATCTCACGAATAACAACATCTGAACTATTTCCAGTCTTTCGCTTAATCATGTTAAGATTGCCCGATAATGAAACTTGTATCTGCTCTATTGGATAATCAGTAGTTTGATTTTCGTCATTCTGTTGTCGTTTCTTTTTGGGTTTTCGATCTTTAAAAAACGAAGACATAGATTCAAGCACCCTTCTGTAATTTTTTATTAATTTAACCATATAAGGGTTTTTTATGTAAAAATTAACATTAAATATTTATGTATCTTCATAAGAGAAAGGGAAGAACCTATTAAATGGAGCGTGATCGATATGAAAATCATGGGTATTAGCCTTTTAATGATGGAATGCTTAATGGGTTTTTCTTTAGGCATCGATATTTTTCAAGGGTTTGATGTTTCTCAGGCGTTGTATAACGCCGTGAGTCCTTTTCGGGTAATGGAGGTTGCCGAATTATTTGTGCTCTTTTTTCCTCTTTTTCTTTTTTTGCTGAATCTGTGTATCTTTTTATAAAGAAGCGAAATCAAAGCAAGTAACTACATACTTATCAATCGCTATTTTTTAAAATAGGAAGTAGAAATAATAGGAATGTAGTTCAGGTTATTCGTTTCAATCGGTTCTTTTATTAATCAAGATCCACATAAAATAATCCATTGTCTATATTCGTTAATTGGTTTTTTATCCATTCCTTCACATTGTTCATTCTGGAATCAAAAGCCATTTGAAAGAGACCAGTTAACTGAAAATCGGTGAAATCGCTTCCTTTTAATTTGAGAAAAGCCTCCTCATAGGAAGAGAAATGAAGCTGTTTAAATAAAAAATTGTCCATCGCTTCTCGAATATATTCTTCGTTTTTCCAACAATTCATAGGAACATGAGCAAATTGCCAGGGTTTAAATATTCCAGGATAAACAGCTTCAACCACTTGAAAAGGAGATTGTCCAAAAAGATCAAAAATACCTCCTAGGTTATGTTGTTTGAAAAAGTGAATATTAACTTGAATAGGAATCTCTTTATGAGGGATTTTCAGCTCTTCCTCTATTACATACTTTACTGCTTCAATAGCCCGCCTTTGTCCCTCTTCCCCATCCCAATATTTATTAGGAGCTTGTTGAAACTGCCATGCTTTAAATCTTCCTGGGTAGGCATTATCAATAACTTCATAATAATTCCATCCATATAGCAGGGCAGGTGGTCTAAGGCGATGAGACCACAATGTATTTGCGCCTACTTGAAAAGGGATTTCGTCGATAGGGATCGATAAGCGTTGCTCAAGTAGATAGCATGTCATATAGCGCATATATTTTTTTCCTTCATTACCTACAAAGAAATAATTAGGAAATCGTTTTCTTCTCCTGTCTAGAACATCTTGATAAACTTCAATGACTTGTTCTCTATTCACTGTCGAAAGCCCCTTTTGAGAAAGTATATTTGTTGTTATTATGTATAATAATGGGATTTATATACAAGTGGAGAAATGTCAATAGTTTTTTCTGTAACTTAATTAAATTTGATTAACGATAACTTACTGTATCTTAAATAGTTTGCTTAGAATACGATTAAAAAGTATTATGGTAACTTACTTTGGATAGCGAGTCTTTTTGAAAATCAATGATAACAAGAAAACAAAAGATTCTAAAGCGCTGAAATTCGCATCGAATGATCAGTTATATGCAAAATAAAAGTTAATGTCCTCAAAGAGCGTTTCCCTGCATATTAAATACATATATTTGATGTTTTTCTCCCTAAAAATAGTGGATTTTTCATTTGAGGAACACAGTATTCTGCTAAAAATGATTACTTAATCAAGCATTTACTTGTCTTATTGGATTCCTTCAATACTTTCTAGAACTTATAGTGTGAATACTGATGAAGCAAATTGATAAAATGTAGCCTATATGGTTTTTTTATGTTGAGAGAGAGGATAAACAAAAAAAGACTTGCTTTAGATGAAAAGCAAGTTAAAAGAAAGATAATCACGTTGGCAATTCCATTATAATCCATAAGGTGTAACGAAACATTAAAATATAGTTAAAATCGAATTAAAAGTAAACTAATTCATAAAAAGGATTAATTTACTTTTTTGTTTTGGCAGCGTTAAAAAAATCTCAACAATTAACAGAGAAACTTAAATCTGAATAAAAACAATATAATTATAGTGGAAACTCGTCAAAAAGAAGCCTTTGCTCAACAAGAGCAAAGGCTTCTTTTCATAAATTTCTCCTATATTCAAATCAGATTAACTTCCCTTTGTATAAGAAATAAAGAGGAGAATAATACTACCTGGTAAATAAAAGAATTTTCTATGGAGTAAATAACGATATTGTAAGGCCGTTTATTTCTAGAATCTCTTTAATATAGAGATAAATAAGGTGATTACGTATGTGGAAATCAATGGTTTCCTATCTTCCGGAATGGCCAGTTTTTATACAAGCGTTTATGGTGTTTGTCATCCCGTATATAATCTACAAATTATTTAGTGGGATTCGTAACTCAGAGGAAGAGTGATGAAAATGAAAAAATGGAAATCGAAAATTAGAAAAATAGGAAAACCTACTGACGAAAATGAAAACAAACAAGAATCTGCGTCTCAAGCTTCAACTAATCAGTTTACTGATGATTTCACTTTAAATTTAGAAGTAGTTAGAAAAGAACTTGGTCATAACTGGGACGTTCATTTTCGAGATTTTATTATAGGACGTACCGGTATTGAGGCATGTATTGTTTTTGTGGAGGGACTATCGGATAAAGATCTCATTGATAAACATATTATGACATCATTAATGGCTGATTTTTCAGCAGAATACCAACAGGAAGAGCCTTATGTAAAAGAAAGCCTTTCAAATCAATTTATAAAAAACCAAGTGTTATCGATCAGTGATGTAGAAGAGGTTCATTCTATTAAAGAGTTAGCATCAAAAGTTTTAACAGGTTCTACTGCACTTTTAATTGACGGATTATCACATGCATTCATTCTTGGTACAACCAAATTAAAAACAAGGACGATTGAAGAACCCGTATCAGAGGCATTAGTGAGAGGACCACGGGTAGGCTTCACTGAATCGTTAAGTGATAATACTTCTCTATTAAGAGGAAGCGGAGACATTGAAAATTTGTCGCTAGTGAAATTTCAAGTAGGAAAGCGTTCCAAAAAAGACTTAGTTGTTGCTTACATAAACGAGATTGTTGATCCAGAATTAGTAAAAGAGGTAGAAAAGCGAATTAAGAAAATTGATCTTGATAACGTGCCAGAGTCAGGTTATGTTGAACAACTCATTGAAGATAATTACCTTAGCCCATTCCCACAGGTTCAGAATACCGAGCGTCCTGACCGCGTAATTGCTGCCTTGATGGAAGGTCGAGTAGCCATTTTATTAGACGGGACCCCTTTTGCTTTGATTGCTCCGGTTACATTTAGCATGATGTTACAGTCGCCAGAAGATTATTATGAAAGGTGGATTCCTGGCACATTCATACGTTTCCTTCGTTATATCGCAGTGGTTCTTTCTCTTTTTACGCCGGCTGTATATATTGCTTTTATCTCATTTCATCCAGGGCTAATTCCGACTAAGTTAGCCATTTCCATTATAGGAACAAGGTCTGGCGTTCCGTTTCCAGCCCTTATCGAAGCCTTATTTATGGAAGTAGCTATCGAAATTTTGAGGGAAGCCGGACTCCGATTACCGAAACCAATTGGTCCAGCAATGGGCATTGTGGGTGGGTTAATCATTGGGGAAGCTGCTGTACAGGCAGGGATCGTTAGCCCCATTTTGGTGATTGTAGTGGCGTTAACTGCGATTTCATCATTTGCCATTCCTCAATATAGCGTAGGGATTACATTACGTATTCTTCGCTTTGTGGCTATGCTTTGTGCTGCCATACTTGGATTATATGGGGTCGTTTTATTTTTCCTTTTTATGATGAGCCATTTAGTGAAACTAAAAAGTTTTGGCGTACCTTATATGAGTCCAGCTGTTCCTTATCGTTTAAGTGAATGGAAAGACTTGATGGTCCGTATGCCTCTAATGATGATGAAACGACGTCCAAAGATGATGCACACCAAAGATCCTCTACGAAAAGGGTAGCTGATGATGAAAGGAAGTGAGCCGTTAGAAATGATCAATTCAAAAGACCGTATTACGACGCCTCAAACAACTATTGTTGTTACCAACTTTATCCTTGGAACAGGGATTCTCACCCTGCCCCGGGCGGCTGCAGAAAAAGTGAAAACACCAGATATTTGGTTAACTGTTATTTTAGGAGGGATAATCGCTATGATAGCAGGGGTAATCATGGTGAAATTAAGTCAACAGTTTCCTGAAAGAACCTTTTATCAATACAGTCAAGAAATTGTAGGGAAATGGATGGGCAAGTTATTTAGTTTCCTCATGATAGGTTATTTTTTGACACTTGGTGGGTTTCATGCCCGTTCATTGGCGGAAGTAACAGGATATCTATTGTTGGAAGGAACTCCTAAATGGGCCATTATCATGCCCTTTATGTGGGCAAGTCTCTATCTTATAAGAGGGGGCATAAATCCAATTGCCCGTATATTTGAAATTATATTCCCTATTACCGTTATTCTTTTTTTGCTGGTAGCTTTTATGAGTATCAAAATATTTGAAGTGGATAATCTGCGCCCAGTACTAGGTTCAGGTATCACGCCGGTGCTAAAAGGGATAAAGACAACTGCTCTCGCATTCACAGGTCCTGAAATTATGCTGTTAATTTTGGCTTTTATGAAAGAGCCAAACAAAGCAGGAAAAGCTGTGCTAGTTGGAATTACGATTCCCTTGTTCATTTATGTGATTACTGTCGTAATGGTTATCGGAGCATTATCGGTCGATGGAGTAGTCACGAGAACATGGCCAACACTTGATCTGATACGAAGTTTTGAGCTAACCGGTTTGATCTTTGAACGATTCGATTCCTTGCTGCTGGTGGTATGGATCATGCAAATGTTTACTTCTTTTACTATTAACCACTACGCTGCTTCATTAGGACTGTCTCAACTTTTCCAAAAAGACATTCATCCATTTATGTATGGTTTACTTCCAATTTTTTATCTTATTTCCATGATCCCTAAAAATATTAATGATGTATTTAAGTTAGGGGATATGGTTGGCAACGTTGCTTTGGTTTTATTTGGCTTTTTGCCATTGTTGCTTCTCATCATTTCAAAAATAAAGGGGAGAAAGTATGAAACAAACCTATAATCATTATGTACAGTTCTTACTGGTTTTGCTTTCTGTTCTTTTGCTCTTTCCTCTTACGGGCTGTTGGAGTAGTCATGAAATTGAAGAGCAAAGTTTAGGGGTAGGTGTGGCATATGATAAAGCTAAGGAGTCCATGATTGAAAAAGAATTGGATGAACAAGGAGAAGGATATGCCAAAAAGAACCTGGTTACTTCAACCTACCAACTGATCACCCCCCAAGTGGCAAGTTCAACAACTAAACAAGGAGGACCTCAGCAGAAATCTTACGTGAATGTGTCTGAAACAGGCGATTCCCCTTTTCAAATGGTTCGTGAATTATCTTTGAGAAGTGATACCCCCTTTACCGGTTATCATATGAAAGTCATTGTTATCGGTGAGGCTCTTGCACGATCGTATAGTTTGGAACAATTAGTGGATCAAAATCTTCGTGACAATGATTTTAGACCAAGCTGTCTTGTACTTATTAGTAAAGGAAGAGCAAGCAGCACACTAGAATCAACAACAGCAGGAGAGGTCCCAGCTTTTCATCTGTATGGAATGGTAGACAATACCTATCGAACAACAAGAATTTTACCTCCTATGTCTCTTATTAAATTAGCGAGCAAGATTCAATCAGGGTCTAGTTTTCTGTTGCAAAATGTATTATCAGCAAATGGAGAAATCAAATTTGCTGGAGCTGCCGTAATTAAAGGGAAGACAGGCAGAATGATTGGGTTTTTGAATGAAGAAGAACTAGAAGGTGTGACCTGGATTACAGGGAAAGGGAAAGGTGGCTTAGTGAAAAGCTTTGATAAAAAGACCGGTCAGCTGATCGTATATGAAATAGAGTCTATGAAAAGTCATATTAAACCCCTTGTTAAAGGAAATAGCATCTCTTTTGATGTATACATTGAATCAGAGGGAAGGCTATCTGAAAATTGGATGATCTCAGGAAGCCCTTTAGAAAATCAATTTTTGCAGAAGGCGCAAAAAACTTCAGAAAAAGAAGTAAAGCACTTGGTGAGAAACGTAGTAGAAAAAATGCAAAAAGAATATAAAGTCGATGTTGCGGGCTTCGGAAATCAATTGAGAATTAAGAAGCCTAGAGTATGGATGAGGGTCAAAGATAATTGGGATCAAACATTTAGTGAAGTTCCAATTAATTATCATGTGAAATTAACCATTAAAGATTATGGAACGTCAGCATCAAAAAAATGAGCATCCAAGTTTAACTTTGCTTGTTTTAATGTCAAAAATGAAAGAAATCTCAAAGGAATAACCTTTGAGATTTCTAAAAAATAATTCAACATATACTTATTTAAGAGCTTCTTTTAATTCTTTTCCGGGTTTAAACGCAGGAACTTTTGAAGCTGGAATCATCATTTCTTCACCTGTTTGAGGATTACGTCCTGTACGAGCTGCACGCTCACGTACTTCAAATGTGCCAAATCCAATCAATTGAATTTTTTCTTCATTAGCAAGTGTATTAGAAATCGTTTCAAATAACGCATCTACAGCTTTTTTGGTATCTTGTTTTGTTAGTTCTGATTTTGTGGCAACTGCATCGATTAATTCAGCTTTTTTCATATGTGAATACCTCATTTCATACTGTATATATAATATGTATATGTAAAACATATCATAGTCTTTATAAAATGTTCAAACATAAGCACTCATTTCGAGGATTTAAAAGGCTATCTAATAAAAATAGACGCTGAGATTTGCTCCGTAGCCAAATGAACCCCGTTCAAGGTGGATAATGAGTCATTCGCTGCAAAATCTAAATCTATATTTTTAAACCTTTATAAAGCTAGCAAAATTGATATTCATATAGTTCTCCTTTGTCAAAGATAAGCATTTACCTTAAAGAATGGTAAGTGCTTATTTTGTGACGAGTTTCTTCTATAATAATGTGTAGAATGTAAGGACGAAATAAATAGGTCATTTTGAAAAGACTTCTGTGAAAGTTGGAGTTGAAAAAGTCACTCTAAAAGCAATCCACAAGCAACTTTTTTTATGCTTATCATAGGATTTTTTCCTCCTTCTTATTGTGTATTGGTTAATTTTTATTATATAAGATGAATATGGATAATTTAACCTTTTTCAGTTAACTTGTCTTAAGTATTTAGAAAATTAAATTGTAAAGGAATTATTGAGTAAAAGAGTTAAAGATAAAATCTACTTGTACACCTTTTGGTACGCATCCCTATCAAAGCAAACATTAAAATAAAAACAATATACGTTAGATAACTTTAAAATAATTTTTTAGATAAATTGTTAATATTTTTTACTTTTAAAGTATAGATAATATTTATTGTCACCTCGCTATAGAAGTAAACGATAAAATACTTTAATAAAAAATAATTTAACTATTATCTACCTTGTAGAAAAACTGCGTATTTGTCGTCATTAAGTGTAAATAGTAAAACGTTTATTTTTATAAGTTAGTTTGTATATTTACTTCTATGTGTAGAATACATTAGTTTTGTGTTCTTAGTTAAATATATCTTATTAAAAGCATAGTAAGATTGAATATTTTGTGGATTTTCTGTTAGGATACCATGAACAAATCAATTTCTTAAAAGGAAAGTAAAAGATAGGTTGGTTATGATAAGAAGTAAAACTGCGTATTTTTCTTAGCTAAGCGTTAATTGAAAGGAGTTTTTAAATTATCTACATGTTTGGAATTCCTTTGGACATACTGTTTATGTACCTTTTATGACAATGGTAGTATATAGCAAGGAGGAATTGATATGTTAAATGAAAATCAATCTGTGCAGGAGACAATGGAAAGCTTTTGGCGCACAACTTGCGGAACCTGGGAAAACTGCAATGAATCTACTGTCCGGGCCTTTTTATCACAGTGCGAACAGCATAGCATTGACCCTCAGTTTTGCATGAATTGGATTCAACAGCACAGGGATAAAATCTCAAACTGGTCTGCTGTTTCAGATACAACGCGCGAATGGGTGAATGAACATACTTCTACTGGTTCTCCTGTATCTATGTTTGATCAAAATAGTGATTAAATACAAAAAAGAGCCCCGCGGCTCTCTTTTGTATTTGAAGAGATGGACAATATTTATTCATCTCTATCCAACTTTAGTTACCATGATGTGAGTTCTGGGTACCAAACATAATTAATTCATTCTTTAGTAATTATAAAAATATTTTCACTTCAAGAGTGGGTGCTCCTTACAATGCTCAATATAAAAGTCATCAATCTTTTTAAAGATTTGTTGAATAGTTGAAGACGAGATAAAAGGGTTTAATAAAACTGCCCTCAACCAACGTTTTCTCCTATAAGTAGGTAAGGATAAAAACACATGTTGATCTTTTAATAAACATTGCTGCAACTTAAGATTTAATTGATCTTGATGTTTTTGGTCACACTCGTTTAAACGTAGTCTAAAACAACATATGTTGGTATCTGATTCGCCTGATAGCTCCAAATAAGATCGTTTCTTTACTTCTCTTGTAAATTCTTCAACAAGTGTGAAACCTCGATTTATTAAATCTTCATATCCCTTTAAACCAATATGCTGAAGAGATAGATATAATTTCAGGATATCGGCATGGCGAGTACCTTGAACGCTTATTTCTCCCAAATTAGTAAAGTCCGTTTCATTCATGTAAGGTGCTGAAATACGAAAATCTGTTTCCAACAAATGATGGTTTTTAAATAAAACCATTGCGCATGTTTTGGCGACATACATCCACTTTTGTGGATTGAATGTAATCGAATCTGCTTGTTCAATCCCAGAGAGAAGTTCCTTATGTTTTTTTGAAAAGGCAAGTGCTCCACCATAGGCTGCATCTACATGAAACCAAATTCCGTATTTCTTTGTTATTTCTGAGATAGGCAGTAGAGGATCAATGCTACCTGTAATAGTCGTTCCTGCCGTGGCTACGACTGCAAAAGGTTGCTTTCCTTCTTGAATGAGACTAGTAATCTTTGTTTCTAAATCTTTCGTATCCATTTGGGAATTAGGGTTACTTTTTACAGGAATGACACTAGATATGCCTAGCCCTAGTAGCATTGCAGCCTTATGTAAAGAAGTATGACTTGCTTCTGAAACCAAAATGACAGGTTGCTTTGTTAAAGAAGTTAGTCCGTTCTCTTTTACTTGGAGGATGAAATTCCGTGCAACTGCCAGAGCCTGAAGATTAGCAAGGCTACCACCACTTGTTATAACACCGCCAGCATTTTTTCCTAAACCAAACATTTGAGTAAACTGTTGAAGTACCTGAATCTCCATTTTAGAAAAGACAGGAGACATTTCAAGACTCAGCATATTGTTATTAAGGGCAGTTGTTACAAACTCACTCAAACAAGAAATTAACGTAGGAATGGAGTCCATGTGCCCCATATACCTTGGGGTTAAAGGATTCATAGAGTGCTTTAATATGGTCTCTACCTGTAAAAGAAGCTCTTCTGTGGGCATACCATCTGAAGAAAATTCATTAAAAAGTTTTGTCTTAGATTCAGGTGAAAGAGGGGGATGATCTCCTGAATTACTTGCATAATCAACTACCAAGTTTATTACTGCATCAATAAGTATCTTGACCTCTTTAACATTTTTGCCATTTGGATCAATAAAGGAATCAGTTGGAAGAACGCCTATTTTCATTATCATCACACTTCTTTCCTAGTAGTCTAATTATTCTAACAATAAGAGAGAGAAATGTGTATACCATATACAACAGCAGTTTACATAATACACCTTCTAGGAACAAAAAAAGCTAAGAAGTTGATCGATCCTTAGCTTTTTTACTATTCTCAAAACCATATTCATTAACTATAATTACAGATTTTCTAGCTCAATTCGATCTAATTCTTTTTGTCTTTT
>Ga0209463_1001475_pt1 | contig 14358 bp, 17 predicted proteins | sample AgamicMgSfrz_FD_187169 | JGI IMG/M metagenome (GOLD analysis project Ga0209463, IMG submission 187169) | Agave microbial communities from Guanajuato, Mexico - Mg.Sf.rz (SPAdes) (version 2) | ecosystem: Host-associated > Plants > Phyllosphere > Phylloplane/Leaf | place: Guanajuato, Mexico... | reverse complement strand
ATAATAAAGGTCGTAGGAAGGTTATTTTGTATCTTGCGATATTATTTTTCTTTTCTGCGGCTGGTTGTGTGGTAGCACCAAATACAACTATAATGGTTGCTTTTCGTTTTCTATTGGGGCTTGCTGTTGGCGGTTCTTCTGTGGTCATCCCCTCATATCTTGCTGAAATAGCACCAACAGATAGGCGTGGTATTTTGGTTACACAAAATGAACTGATGATTGTTACTGGACAGTTCCTTGCTTATATATGTAATGCAGTTATTGGTAATGTTTTTGGAGATGCAGGACATGCATGGCGTTATATGTTGGTGATTGCGACATTGCCAGCCTTGGCGCTTTGGATTGGAGTACTTATTTTACCTGAAAGTCCTCGATGGTTAGCATCAAAAGGAAAAATGGCCGACGCATTGAAGATCCTACAAAAGATTCGTAGTGAGAGTATCGCTCAGCAAGAATTGAAGGATATAAAAGCACATATTTCAGAAGAGCAAAAAATAGAAAAAATGAGTTTCAAAGATTTAAGGACACCTTGGATTCGCCGTATTGTGGTTCTTGGTATTTTTATTGGCTCTATATCACAACTAGTGGGTATCAACTCTATTATGTATTATGGAACACAAATTCTTGAAAATTCTGGTTTTGGTACAAAAACAGCATTAATTGCAAATGTAGCAAACGGATTAATTGCTGTTGTAGCAGTTATTGTTGGTATGTCATTACTAAATAAAGTGAACAGAAAACCCATGTTACTTACAGGTTTAACAGGTGTTACAGTCGCACTTATTACGATTGGAATTTCAGCTCTAATACTTACGGGATCTCCGGTGCTGCCATATGTAGTATTATCAATGACAGTAGTATACTTAGCCTTTTTCCAAGGAGCTATTGGCCCGATGGTATGGCTCATACTTGCTGAAATCTTCCCTGTTCGTTTACGTGGTATTGGTATGGGATTCGCTGTATTATTTTTATGGCTTTGCAACTTTTTAGTAGGATTGTTCTTCCCTCTTCTGCTGGATGCAATCGGACTGTCAGCAACATTTTTCCTATTCGCTGTGTTTGGTATTGTGGGAATAATATATGTGGCGAAATTCTTACCAGAGACTAGAGGGCTGTCATTAGAGCAGATAGAGGATAACTTTAAAAAAGGTTAATTTACTAAAGATATAGAGCTTTTATAGTTATAGTCCAGCTTCAAATAGTTATATATACTCCACTTAACCCTGTGAAAACTTTACCTTACAGGGAGTGGAGTTTGATTTATATATAAGTAAAGAAATAACAGCCGAAGGAGTTGGAATAAGTGAAAAATTACGTGCGTTGGGGAGTCTTAAGTACTGCGCAAATTGCGCAAGATGAATTACTGCCTGCTTATATGAAGGCTATGAATGCAGAAGTTACAGCTATTGCTAGTTCGAATATAAAGGTTAAGGAAATTGCTTCAAAATTTAGGATTCCAAAAATTTATGACTCCTACGATAAATTATTAGAAGACCCAGACATTGATGCCGTATATATTCCATTACCAAATGCACTTCATTCACATTGGGTAAAGACAACCGCAAAAAAAGGGAAGCATGTACTTTGTGAAAAGCCAGCAGCATTAACCTTCAGCGAGACTGAGGAAATGATTGAAGTATGTAAGGAAAATGGAGTTATATTTATGGAAGCATTTATGTATCAGTTTCATCCTCAACATCAAAGAGTAAGAGAGATTATGGATTCCGGAGAAATTGGGGAGCTAAAAATAATGAAGGCAAGTCTTTCATCCTATCTTGAAAATCAGGATGGAAATATTCGTATGAATGGTGAATTAGGTGGGGGTAGCTTATATGATATGGGTTGCTACTGTACCCATTCCATTCAAACTCTATTAAGTTCGAATCCTAAGAAAGTTTTTGCCTCTATGCAGAAAGATCATGATGGCCAAGTAGATATTTCCGTAACTGGGTTGATGGAACTTGATAATGGTATGACAGCTATATTTGATGCTGCCATGGACCGTACGCAAATAGATTATTACGAAATTATTGGAACAAAAGGTAGTATTCAAGTGCCAAGGGCCTTTGCGCCACAATTATTCAATGGTGAAGCTCTTATATTGATACATACACAGAATGGGGAATACAGAGAAGAAAAAGTTTTTGGGGATCAGTATAAACTTCAAGTTGAATATTTCTCTCGTTGTATTTTAGAAGGGAAAATATCTAGCTGTTTTGCAGAAAACACGACCCATAACATGAAAGTTATTGATGCATGCTTTAAATCTGTTGAAAAGGGAGTTTCTATAAACGTTTCATCACAGGATTTGAAGGTTTCTAATTAAATAACGAATGAAAGAAATTATGAAATTTTTTATTGATACTGCAAACCCTGAAGATATTAAGAAAGTATGAAAAGTGGGAATTTTATCTGGCATCACAATCGAACCATCCTTAGTAGCAAAAGACAGTATAAAATTTAAAAATCGAATTGAATAGCTATAAGGAATAAAACATGAATTTACCTAGGAATATCTATTTTATAGGAACTAGGAGTGTTGTAGGTGAGTATTAAAATTTCAGGAGCGCCTTGTTGTTGGGGCGTTGATAATCCCAAAAATCCTTATCTACCACCTTGGGAAAAGGTTTTAAATGAAGCCTCACAAGCTGGTTATAAGGGGATTGAGTTAGGTCCTTATGGATATATACCTATGAACATTGAAAGGGTACAAGCAGAACTTTCTCAAAATGATTTAACTATAATAGCAGGAACGATTTTTGATGATTTAGTATCAGAGTCTAATTTAGAAAATTTACTCCATCAAGTAGATGATATTTGCTCATTAATAAAAAAGCTACCTTCAACTCCTCAAGAAAAAGGACAAAAATTTCCCACCCCCTATTTAGTAATTATTGATTGGGGACACGATGAGAGAGATTATGATGCAGGGCATTCAGAAAAAGCAGTACGATTGTCTAAAAGAAACTGGGACAATATGATAGCTCATATTCGTGCACTAGCAGTAAGGGCATGGGATAAATATGGAGTTCGCTCTGTTATTCATCCGCATGCAGGAGGTTACATTGAATTTGAAGATGAAATCGAAAAAATTTTAGAAGATATACCTTATGAAATGGCTGGCCTTTGCTTAGATACAGGGCATTTATACTATTCAAAAATGGATCCAATAAAATGGCTTCAAAAGTGTGCAAATCGAATAGATTACATTCACTTTAAAGATATTAATCCGGATATATATAAACAAGTAATGGAAGAACATATTCGCTTTTTCGATGCTTGTGCTAAAGGGGTTATGTGCCCAATTGGACAGGGGATCATTGATTATAATTCTATTTATAGACTATTGAAAGAAATCGATTACCATGGATATATCACAATCGAGCAAGAGCGAGATCCTAGGAACTCTGATACAAGTTTACGTGATGTTAAACAAAGCGTTGATTATTTAAAAAGTGTTGGCTATTAATCAGAATTTATGCTTAAAAAGCAAGTTTGGATCGCATTTGATGATTAAACAAATGTTAAAAAACAACATCTAACTGTGCTTTACTTCAATTAAGAGGTAAGGCATTTTTTAATCTTTTATTCTCTGAAAGATCGATTATTAACTTCACAACTCATTTTCCTAAATTCACAAAAATACAGTGGTAATTAATAAGAGGTTAGAGGTTTTCAGCAAATTTAACTAGAGATTCATTTCAGGGAAGGTTTGAAATTTACAAGTTAAGGATGAGGATAGGAATGCTAAAAATAAAGCGAATTCAGCAAATCCAAGAATATGTCTTAAAACACCAATCTGTCTCGTTAGATGATCTCAGTACTGTTTTTGGTGTCTCTAAGACCACAATCAGGCGTGATATTCGAAAGCTAATAAGTGAAGGGATGATTCAAAAAGTATATGGTGGAGTAGCTATAAACCATGCAAAACTTGAATCATTTAACGAGAGAAAAGCAAGGAATCTCTTTCAAAAACGTTTAATTGCTAAAGCTGCAGCTGATTATGTAGAAAATGGAGATGTAATATTTATAGATTCAGGTACAACCACATTAGAAATGATTACATTTCTAAAAAACAAACAAGTAACTATCATTACTAATAACCTGGACATTATAATTCAAGCCTTACCTTTCGAAAATTTAATTGTGATTTCAACTGGCGGTTTGCTCGAACGTGACACGAAATCATTTTCTAGTTATAACAAACCAAACTCTTTTGAAAAATATAATTTTGATAAGGTATTCATGGCTTCCACGGGTGTTTCTATATCAAATGGAGTTACAAATTCATCGCCCATTGAAAGTGGAATTAAAGAAACAATAGTAAAGGGAAATGTAGATGTTTTTTTATTAGTAGATCATACTAAATTTGAAAAGTATGCTATGGTCACTTATTGTGGTTTGGAAGAGATTGATTACTTAATAACGGATAATGTCCTAGATGAAAGTTATCAAGATTACGCTATAGAAAATAATATTGAACTCGTCACTGTATAACAAGAAAACAGTGGTTTCTAAATCGCAGAAATTTGCCATTATACGTAAAAACAAAGTTAATTTCCTCAGAGAGCGTTTCTCTGCATCTTAGATACATATATTTGATGTTTTTCTCCATAAAAAATAGTGAAACATTAGAATATGGTTAAAAACGAACAAAAAGTAAATTAATTTATAAAAAAGATTAATTTACTTTTTTTGATTTGGTCGCGTTAAAATAATTTCAATAATTTAAGGAACTTCCTTTACTTTATTACTTTAACATTTTAAAACAAAATAAAATTCACTGTCCGTAAAAGTATACCTTTACGAACTTATAAAAAATTATCAAAATCAATTATTTCATATATCCGTAAAAGTTCAAAAAACACTTTATGAACGTTCTTTGTTTTACATATACTTTTACGGACATTTTTCGACTAAAAACGGATATAAAAATCTGTTAATTGATGATTTGTGTCACGGTTTCTATTTACAACATCAATCATGGAATTAAGGCGATTATTTTCCATAACATCTAGTCCCAATAGATAATCTATAAAAGCGATTTTCGATAGGGTAGCAATCATCAATGTTTCTAAATCACGTTGATCCATTATTTCATTAACGAGCTTATAAAGTTCATCTTTTCTATGTCTCATCGCTTTTTCATCCACAACAACAGACCTGTCAATTTTAAAAATGCTCACCTTGTTCCCTCGCTTTCTGAATGATCTATTTTCATTAGTATGCTCAATACTCTGGAAAATTAAAAAGATGTACATTTATAATAAGGATTTTAATAATCTATGCTGAAATAAATTAAAGAGGTGAATAGTATATGGCAAAGAGAGGGATGAAAAAATGGAGAGCTTTCGCAAGCATGCCAGAGCAATACATAGGATTACAGGAAGTCATAAACAAGCAAGTAGAAGTACTTCAACCTCTTTTAACAGAAGAGCAAATGGAACAAATCATTTTCACATTGATTGAAGCATTACATACAAATAAACAAGTATACCTTACATATTATAAGAACGGGCAACGTATAACCGAAACAGGATTCATACAATTTGTTGATTCCCTGGGGAATTTGTTTGTTTTTATCGATGAAGTATTTGAATTAAAAAACAAAATGAAGTTAAGTGAACTAATTGATGCTCATTTTGTTTGAAAAGGAAAAAGCTACCCTTAGAAGTAGCTTTTTCCTTAGAACCTCATACATGAAGAATAGTAGGAATTGAGGTTCCTATCCCCTTAGTTTGCTCTAAAATTTAAATTTTTTCTTCCTTTTTCACATCCTATTTATTTAACTTTTCGTGATTTGATGTGAGAGGAGTCTCTTGATTTTTAATATTTACTTCTTCCTTCTTTAAAGTCTCTGATACTTTTTCATTCTTTTCTTTTCTTCGTTTACCTACAACTACTTCTTCTGTTACCACCGGTTCTTTTGATACAGTAACTTTTTCTTCTTCAAGAGGGATACGAACCGTCTCGTCGTCTTCTCTAATCTGTGCGTTGGTTCTTTTATCAGATACAGGACGACGTTCTACATACACTTCCTCATGCTCGACAGGAATATTGACGGTTTCCTCTTTTTGAAGTACTTCCTTATCGACCCGAACTTCTCCTGATTGGACTCGTTCTTTATCTACATGTAATTGTTCTTCTTTTAGCTCAATATGTTCTTCTGCACTTTTTGGAACATTCTGTTCACGCTCACGATGTTCCCCATATAACGATTTATCATAAACGGAGTCACCCTTCGCAAAAGGAGAATCCTCTCTCTTTTCTAGGAACGGATTTGTTTTTGTCTCTCTATTAGCTCTTACTAACAATAATACTTTTCCTTTTTGCAGATCATCTGCATAAGGCCCTGCTTCTGTAAGGGGGACACCTAAGTTAATTAAACGCTTTTCTACTCTTGCTTTATCTCTATGAGGTTCTTTATGGTAATCTGGTGAAAACATATGTTTAATTTTATCCATAATCGACTCATCTTGATGAGTTTGTTCTGTTGTTTCAATCTTCTTTACATCAATTCCCTCTTTGCTTTCTACTTCCGAATAGTCCTCTTTATCGATATCTTTGCTGGTTACCAGAGAAAGATCCTTCTCTTGAAATCCTTGTATTTTTAAGTTTTGAATAGCTGTTACAATAGCTTCTTCATTGTCATACGTGCCTATCACATTTTTTGTCATGAGTAGTTCCTCCTCTTAGTATAGTAAATGTTTTATATAAATAAATTTATTTATGCTACTTGTGATACCCCGATATCTTTTTCTAAAACATTTAAACAATTAGACAATCATTGTTTAAATGAAAATAAGTTAGGAATATAGTTCACAAGTCAAAAAAATCATCAGGAGGAAACAAACATGGCAAAGAATGAAAAAATGAGTAGAAAAGAAGCTGGACGAAAAGGTGGAGAAACTACTTTCAAAAATCACAATAAGGAATTTTTCCAGCATATTGGAGAAAAAAGGGAAAAAGCTACCAATAAAAATTCTAACAGTTAAAAAATCTACAAAGGTAGTCTGTCTAGATACTTATCTAGACACATAAGGTTCTGAAACACATAATATGACAAGGAGGAATCGAAACATGACAAAAAGAATAGCCATGCACGAAACGCTAGAAGTTCATGAAATCTTAACGCTTAAAACTTCGTGTGTAACGAAAGGCACAGCGATGTTGGAGTTGGTAGGGGATGAGAAATTAAAAAAGATTCTTGAAGAAGACGTCCAAACATCTACTAAAGCGATTGATGAATTACAAAAAATTTTAAAGAAAGCTCAATAAATAGGAGGGATCGAAGAATGGCTACTAAAAGTACTCTTACTAAAACATTAGATGATCTTGCTATTGCAACAGATTTATTATTATCAGCCAAGAATGGTGTACGAACATATACGGCATCGCTTACAGAAACGGCAACACCAGAAGTTCGCAAAGTATTAAAAAAGCAATTAGATGAAATTGTTGAGCTTCGTGAAAAGATCTCTTAATATATGATTGATAATGAAATGTATCATGCCTATGATATTGAAGAGCAAGTAAATCATGATTTAAAAAAGGTCGATAAAGCGTTAGATTTAGCGAAAGGTTAACGCATACCCTCCACATTACTTGGAAATAAGTATGTAGAATGCTATATTGTCAAACGTGGTGTATGTGTGGCAAGAAGAAAAATAAAGTTAAGCGACTTTATTTTCCAAAATCAATAATATTACAATCTTTGCATATTTTTAGAGAGGGGTTTTTATATGACTTTAAGTACAATTTTCCTTGTCATAGCAGCTATTGTTCTAGTTTTAGGAGTAATATTCTTTATAAAACATTTTAATCAAAGAAGAAGGGAAGAGGCCTTATCCGATCTTCTTATAACTGTAGGTATAGAAATGATGATTTTTTCTTTCGGAATGTTAGATGATAAACTTTTTGCCTATTTGAATCACACGAAAGTAGAAACTAATTATGTTCAACTTGGTGTCGGCTTAGTTCTTTTTCTTTTAGGTGTTGCTTTTTATTTCTATGTAAAAAATCGTCTTTATATTTTGAATATTAATGGTTATTTCGATAAAAGAATTGAACAACATCATCAAGATTTAAACTTAAGTTCTTTTGAATTTAAAGAAAGAGAAATAGATTTTACAAGACTATTTCGTAAAGGCATAAATGATACTGTTTCTAAAGAAATTCAAGAAATAATTAATGAAAAAATGTCCGTATTCAAAGTAGAAAGTAAAGATAAAAGCAGAGCATACACGGGAATAGCTCCTATCCCATTTATCTTTTTATCTGGAAAATTATTTGAAAGAGAAAATATCGATAAATATTTTGAATATGATAAATTTAATCAAACTTATTATGCTCTTACACCTTGTAGAAAAAAAAGAAAACCTTATCCCACCCTAGAAACCATTACACCAATAAATCCTAATAATTCTGCAGAAGAAATTGTTATAGCCATCAGCTTAACACAACAAATTTTGGATGCTGATCTAAACCAATTTTCATGTCCAATCATTCATTTAGCTGTTAGCCAGCCCAATGATAATATAATCAAATACACGGATCAACTTGAAACGTATACTCAAACTATTTATCAGCTTTTAATAAATATTACAAATGATTTTAGTAGTTTAAAAAAGGTTCATCTCGTATATTCCGGTCAAAGTTGTTTAGCTTTTGAAGTAGGAAAACTAATGAACGATCAGCAAATGGTAGAAATTACAAGCTATCATTACATGCAACAAAATAACCTTTCATATCCATGGGGAATTGTCCTAAATGGAAATCGTAAAGGAACATATATAGAAATCTAAAATATCAATCATACATAAGTCACCTCCATGGTGGCTTTTTATTCATTTTTTATAAAGATGCAATAATCGAGAAAAGGGATGATATTCCATTGAATAAAGAACGGTTGTTCGTGCGAAATATAGAACAAACGTTCTTTATTTGAGGTGTTCTTTCAATGGATTATGGGCAGCTACCAAACAGAGTCATTATTTGCATCGACATGAGGAGCTTTTTTGCTTCGGTTTCTTGTGTCATAAGGGGGTTAAATCCTTTGAAAACAAGGCTTGCGATTGTAGGAAATGTCAAACGATCGGGATCTGTTGTGTTAGCTGCCACACCCTTATTAAAGAAAGAAGGGATCAAAACAGGAAGTCGTCTTTTCGACATTCCTAAAAGGAAAGATATCCATGTGGTGAATCCATCCATGAAGAGATATATCAAGGCTTCGAACTATATTTCTAGTTTGGTGTTACAGTATGTGGCTCCTGAGGATTTTCATGCGTATAGTATTGATGAGTTGTTTATTGATGCGACAGCTTCTTTGCATTTATTTGCTCGAACGCCAGAGGAGCTAGCTCATCGAATACTTAATGAGATCTATCGAAAAACAAGACTGACAGGACAGCTACCGCAGGAATCGGTCCTAATCTCTTACTGGCTAAAGTCAGCTTAGATCATGAAGCGAAGTACAGCTCAACAGGGGTTGCTTATTGGCGATATGAGGATATTCCCTTTAAGTTGTGGTCGATTCATCCAATGAAGGATTTCTGGGGGATCTCGTCAGCTACGGAAAGACGCTTAAACCGTTTGTTCATTATGTAGAGTCAAAGCAAAAGCAGTTGGTGTAATAAAACCAACTGCTTTTGCTTTTCTTTCTATTTATTTTTGTTTTGTGTCCCACCATAATGAATCTTTTGGATTTTCAACAGCTTCTTTATATTCAGACTTAGAAGCAACTGTTGGGTAAGAACCTTTTAGAGATTTCCCTGAAGTGCTACTAAACAAGAATAATATCACTAAAAACCCAATGATACTAACGATGGTCAGATAGAAAGCAGGAGCTAAGTTATTTCCTGTTTCGTGGACTAGCCATGTTGCAACTAATGGAGTAGTCCCACCAAATATTGAAACAGAGACATTAAAGGTCACAGCTAATGTTCTATATCGAATATCAGTGTAGAACATCGTTGGTAAAGTTCCAGGCATTGTGCCTTCATAAGTTGAAAGCAGAACACCTAGAATTAGAATACCTAAAGAAATAAAGACTAAACCATTTAAGTTTATTAAATAAAAAGATAGGGCAGATAATAGGGTTAATCCGCCTAAACCAATTAAGAAAACAGACTTGTTTCCAATTTTATCACTGAGCTTTCCAAACATTAAAGCAAGTGGCAACATAATAATCATTACAATCGTAATTAATACGGTTCCTACTGTACTAGATAATCCAATAATCTCATTTAAATAAGAAGGCATGTATGATAATAACATATAGTTTGTAATATTAAAGAATGCGACAGCTACAAAACATACAAGAACATCTTTTTTGTGATTTTTTAAAATAGACAGGAAGCTTTCCTCTTGGACTTCATCATCAGAAAGTTCATTTTCAAAAATCGGTGATTCTTCTAAACTGCCTCTTAAGTAAAACCCAATAAGCCCTAAAGGTAAGCCGAGTAGAAACGGTATTCTCCAACCCCATGAGGCCATCTGTTGATCAGATAGAGTAATAAAGAGTGTACTAGCGAGTAGTGAAGCTAATATATAACCAGTGAGCGTACCAATTTCTAATCCACTTCCAAGCATATTACGTTTATTGTCTGGAGAAGATTCTGCAATATAGACCATTGCACCAGCGTATTCGCCACCAGTGGAAAAACCTTGAATAATTCTCGCTATTAATAAGAGGATTGGTGCCCATATACCGATCTGATCATATGTAGGTAATAAACCAATGAGTAATGTGGAAAAGGCCATTAAAATAATCGTGGTTGTTAGAACAACTTTCCTTCCTAACTTATCTCCGATTCTACCAAATATAATACCGCCTACTGGACGCATTAAAAAGGCAATTGCAAATGTTGCAAATGTGAACACTAATTTTAGCTCATCATTCCCCACAGCACTAAAAAAGTTTTGACTAATAATAACAGCTAAATATGAATATAAGCCAAAATCAAACCATTCCATCGCGTTTCCTACCCCTGTAGCAAAGACGCTTTTCTTAGCTTGGTTGATATCTACAACGTTAATTTTTTTCTTATTAAATTTCATTTTATTATGTCAACTCCATGTTATATTCTTATACAAGAATGAGAAATAAAGTAAAACTGGGGTACAAGCAGTATTTTGTGGTCAAATCAAGGAATGCTACTCTTTTTGTTTTAATTTAATGTATTTAACTAGTATATTTTTTGAACTGTCCTTGTGTATAGTTTATCTTCAGTACATATCATCCATACATAAAATGTAATAATGTTAAGATATTTAATAAAAATAATTATAAATTGGAAGGAGAGTTTTCAATGGGGAAAAGCAAAGACAACAGTAGTTTACTTTTAATATTGTTTCTAGCTCTTTTATCAATGGTAGTGTGTTTTAAGAAGTAACGTAATAAAAATTAATACGTACAACTTACAAAGGAAAAAAGGTGCGCTAAAAGTGAAAATAAGTTTGTACTTCTATCCAACATTTCTACATAGAAAATCTCTTTATTCTAAAGATAAAGGGTTAACGTAGAAAACAATATATTTATTTAATACCCCCATTCCTTATAACTTAAACTAATAAAAAAACTTATTTCTATAATAGGGAAAAGGATAAAATTAGTATAACATAGATGACATGTTAACAACATATCCATTCGATAACCATTAATAGTAAAAAGAAGGAGATTCTAGTGCAAATACAATCTTTGGGCCACAACCTGGCTTTTAGCGTGTATATGTCGCTTCTTTTGACCAGCATACAAAATAAAGTTTTAATAAAACCTTATTTCAAAGATCATCATGAAATACAGAGTGGAGGAAAATAAATGAAATCAACAGATATTGTACGAAAAGTAGACATGTTAGGGAGAGTATATATTCCCTTACCAGATAATTTTAAGAACAGTATTTAACATACTTTAAATTAAACAATTACTACTTTTTAGCAGTGTGTGATTCATATGATTTTCTACTCTCTATGATTAGAAGGTTTTTTATTTGTTTAAGTTCTTTCCATTTGGGTATAAAAATAAATGTAAAGTTATCTAAGTCATCTACCTTTAGTTATAGTATGTTTCTATCTTGCCTTCTATCTATAGGATAGAGGGTTTTCCTATGTAAGCTGTTTAAAGGATAATCATACAGACAATATGTGTTTTTTTGCTAAAAGAGAGCAGCCATTCGTTTGCTCTCTTTTTATTATTTTGTAATTTCTTGAGGGTCTTTACCTTCAAGGTCAGTCAAAAAATTTCCCGTTGTTTCTTGTGGATCAAGAGCAAATCCATGTTCTTCAACACTAAGGTTACATTTAAGATTATTATTGTTATCTTTAGCTCCACAGTTGTTATAGTCAATTCTTTTTACAGTTCCCGAAGTGTCAACACCGTTGAAATCTTCCTTTGGCATAAAAACACCTTCTAGTCATATTATCTGAAATTTCGAAGGTGAAATAAGTGGAATGTTAAGTTATATTGTTGTTTCGTAGAAGATAGTAATAATCGGAAAAAAATTAGAGTACTTGTTGATTAAAGAACATATGTATCCCAGCAAGCCCTATAGCTTCACATTACTATTTCAGCTTTATTAATCAGGATTACATGTTATTTTTCCATATCTTAATGCATCATAAATAGCACGCCCATCGCTTGAAGTAGTTTCTGAAAATTTAATGGGCAATAGCGAAAAAACAATGTAATAAACAGAAAAATAGACAAACTGGTAAGAAAAGAGACTTGCTGAAAGGATGTCAGCCATAACTAAACCATTTATAAGGAAAATAGCAGCTAAATTAGCAAGGGCACCTCCAGCATAGACACAAGCATGGGTGAATCGGTTATCGTATTTTAGTTTTTCATATACACAAAAAGAATCTAAAAAGTAAACAGATTTTATTTTAATTTTCCTCCATTTAAAAATCGTTTTTCCTTTTCCAATGGTAAAATCCACTCTCCCTCCGAAAAAGATTGCCATGATAGAATGACCTAATTGGTGAACAAGAGATACAAGTGGTAGTACAAGTAAGAAAGAAAACAAAAATTTAGGCATATCATTGAATCCAAACACACTTCCATCTCCTTTATTATGAAATGATTTAATAAATGGCTAGCTTATTAAGATATGTAAATCCTTTTTGATAGTGGACAGAATTTTTCCAGCAGAGGGTCTGCCTTTTTTATCATATATGCAATCCTCCCTTTGACACTCTGAAAAGGCTTCAATCAAAGGATAGGCCCAATCGGTTTTTAACAAAGCAGTAGTAAAAGTTATCAATAATCTTTGAGCATTGCCTATAAAGAAGAATATCTTCACTTTATTTTTAAACATTCACCATAACAATAAACGACCCTATGTAGCGTAAACAAAGTTACTAAGGTCGCTTATCCTACATTCTGATTTATTATTTTTTTGTCTTTTTCTTTATAACAAAATATATGGCTTCTCATTAAGCTTCTGACGGAATTTCGCTCTCATGATTAAGTTGATCGAATAAATAAGTAAGGTAAGAATCTAATTCGAATTGATTATCTTCAACAAAACCATCTAACACAGACTTACTTTCTTCTCTCATCTTTAGTCCCTCCAATTTATGTTTTTCAATTTATTTTGCATGATGACCATGATTCTTTTTTCGGCCCATTTTTCGTAAAATAAAACTTACAATTAGCACCAAAATGATTGATCCAATAATGGCTGGGATGATCGCAAAGCCACCAATGACTGGTCCCCAACTTCCCAAGATCAGACTACCTAACCAAGAGCCAATAAAACCAGCAATAATATTGCCAATAATGCCTCCAGGAACATCACGTCCTGTAAGTAAACCAGCGAGCCAGCCGATAATTCCACCTACAATTAGCATCCATAGAATTCCCATAAATCATTCTCTCCTTTTAAAATAGTTATTTGACTTTACCCCCGACTAAAATCCATTAATCCTGTTATTTTTTCCCTCAATAATTTTTTTCTCCTGATGTAAGAAGATCATATAGCTTTGCTTGCAAACTATTTTTGTTCTTTTGGACACTTTCTAATGTCTCGTCCATTTTATGAAAAATATAAGTGACTAGACTGACCCCAGCGTATAAATTGCTATCTTATAAACAATGACATCAATATAGGTTTTTTTTCATACTATATTTTGGGGGTGAGTACATGGCAAGAGTAAGTTACCGAAGTGCAGACATTAACTTAATGGCAAGGATGATGCGAGCAGAAGCTGAAGGTGAAGGAAGACTAGGGATGTTATATGTCGGAAATGTAATTGTTAATCGTCTTGCAGCAAATTGTATAGACTTTAAAAATTTAAGAACCGTTTCACAAGTCATTTATCAAGTACAGGGGGGGAATTATTCGTTTGAAGCTGTTC
>Ga0209463_1001474_pt1 | contig 14359 bp, 16 predicted proteins | sample AgamicMgSfrz_FD_187169 | JGI IMG/M metagenome (GOLD analysis project Ga0209463, IMG submission 187169) | Agave microbial communities from Guanajuato, Mexico - Mg.Sf.rz (SPAdes) (version 2) | ecosystem: Host-associated > Plants > Phyllosphere > Phylloplane/Leaf | place: Guanajuato, Mexico... | reverse complement strand
AGAAAATGATATTGAAGTGTCTCATTTAGCGTTAGCATGGTTATTAAATAAAGAAGGAATTGATACAGTTATACCTGGTGGAAAGCGGGCAGAGCAAATAAGAGAAAGTGTGAAAGCGGTAGACGTTGCATTGAATAAAAGAGTCATGAAAGAAATCCAATCTATTTTAGAAGATTAGTGAAGCAGAGGGATAGTACCCTCTGTTTATATAAGGAGAAGGTCTAAATGAATAGAGTACTAGCTGTATTTTTCACGATAATGTTTATGATCGGTACAGATACTTTCTTAATTTCACCACTGTTGCCGACATTACAACAGGTGTATCATGTTTCAACCGAGTTGTCAGGATGGATGGTGAGTTCGTATGCTTTAGGGTATGCTGGATTTGCGCTTATTGCTGGTCCTATATCAGATGGATTAAACAGAAAAAAAGTGATGGTACTAGGTATGAGTTTTTTTGCAATAAGTACGTTTTTGTGTGGAATTGCACCGAGTTTTTTATGGATGCTAACATTTAGATTTTTAGCAGGTGTAAGTGCAGCTTTTGTATCTCCACAAGTGTGGGCATCCATTCCGCTCCTTATAGAGAAAAAGCAAATTGTGAAAGCAATTGGGGTTGCAACAGCAGGGTTATCAATCTCTCAAATTTTAGGGCTGCCAATGGGAGCTTATTTAGCAACGATACATTATACGATGCCATTCTACTTCATTGGTATATTATCAGCACTACTTGTCATTCTTATTTATGTTGTATTACCAGAAATACAACCGGTTTATATAAGTGGAAATAAAAAATCTATCTTAAAGCGTTATAAACAATTACTTACAGATTCAAAGGTTTCACTTTCCTATTTTGCCTACTTTATTTTTCAAACCGGAAATTTTGCTGCATTTTCATTCTTTGGTGTATGGCTTTTCGTTCAATTTGGGTTACAGGTTCATGAAGTAGGTACGGCTATGCTTGTACTAGGATTAGGAAATTTAGCTGGTAATATTTTGGGCCCTAGACTCGTAAATAAAATTGGTTACAATTTTTCTTTCTATGGTGGAATTGTATTTACAGCAGTGTTATATGTAATACTCCCTTATTTAAAGAGTATTATATTTGTTGAATTATTTTTCTTTGTTTTATTTTTTGTGACAGGAATTTTGTTTGTATTAATGATGGGACACTTACAAAACATGTCTACTATAGCAAGAGGAACAGGTGCTGCTCTTGCAAATGCCTCGATGTACATTGGCCAAATGATTGGTGCGGCAATAGCAGGAATGTTATTTGCAACATCTCATAATTTTATATTAGTAGGTAGCTTTACTGCGTTATTATATGTTTTAGCTTTATTTCTGTTTAGAAAAAGTGAAAACATTAATAAAGATAATGAAAAAGGAATTGCATCATAAAGTTTTAGTAAATCAAAAAGCACTTTTTGGGTTAAGTCTAAAAGGTACTTTTCTTTTTGATTGCATAGTTGCTGCATTTTCATTATGTATACCTGCATCTTTAATAATTCGTTGTTCAGCTATATTATTGAAAAAGAATTGTAATAAAATTATGGGAAAATAAAAAATCCCTATGGTGATAGGGATTTATATATCGGCATATAGCTCCTCGGAAAAGGATATACCTAGTTTAACATATAGAAGTACTTATATTTGTGAAATAGATGTGAAAGTAATGTGAAAAATATTGTAACAAAAAGCACTGTTTTAGCTAATGTAACTAAAACAGTGCTTTTCTTTTTGATTGAACAGTTGCTGCATTTTCATCATGTATACCTGCATCTTTAATAATTCGTTGTTTTGCTTTATTTAATAGATGGTTCACTGCTTCACCAAAATAGTTAGCTTCGCTTTTTGTGCGGGCTTCTCGTAAACATTTATAGTTTTCTAGCAGTTCCTCTTTTTCGGAGTTTGTTAAGAAATCTTCTATTTTCTTTTTTGTCATACGAAACACCCTTTCTCCTGACAAACGACGCAATAGAAAATATTTATTTCTCATTATAACAATAATTTTAAAAGAAAGTATACACTAACGTCGCAATAATTTGTCAATTTCTTGAATCTTCTCATCAGCTTTCCCAATTTGCGTATTTTTAGCCTGTTCGCCACCAAGAGCTTGATGTAGTAAAAAAGTTTGACCGGAAATAGCAGTTACAATGGATACTTTTATAATTTCTTTTATTGCGGTGACATCGAATAAAACGAGCCCAAGAAGTGCGGCTAGGCTACCAGTAAAAATATCAGTTAAAAATCCAAAATGAAAAAATGTTTTCAAACGGCGTGGAAGCAATAACTTACCTTGGTTATTGATTAGATGGGAAACGAAGCCGGTAATGCCACCAACGAGAACAGCGGTTAGCCATTGATACATTTCCATCGAATCCACTCCTTTTAGTGAATAAGATTCGATTATTTTATATTGATTCCTTTTAATATTTCATATAAGCATATTGAGAAAGTTTGTTTGGGTATATTTTGTATTCAATTTAATTATAACGGAAAATTCAGATATATTTCAGTCTATTATATGAATCATTTTTACAATAATATGAATGCAGAAAGGGGTGCGTGATATGAATATAGATTATCGAATAAGAAGTGTAGATGGTTATACAAAAAAAAATAGGGGAATTAGTAAGCATGCTTGAGCATACGAGAGCTGTAACATTAGGCGAAGTAAGAAATTTATCAGTTGAGCAATTAGATTTAATTATGCAGAGTAGCGGGAATTCAATTGGTGCCTTATTAAAACATATAGCAGCTATTGAAAAAGTTCATCAGCTTATTTCATTTCAAGATCGTGACTTTACAAAAGAAGAATTAGAAATATGGGAAGATGCACTGTATTTAGGGGAAGCGGGTAGAGCAATCCGTGGTCATGAAATACAGTATTATGTACAACTTCTACAAAGTGTTCGAGAAGAATCTCTGAAGTATTTAAGTGAACAAGGTGATGAGTGGCTCATGTCAGAAAGAAAGTGGCCTAACGGTGTAGTATATAACCAGCACTATCTTTGGTTTCATGTGCTAGAAGATGAAATTAGTCACCGAGGACAAATTAGAATGCTCAAAAACAAATTATTTGAAAATTACGTTAAATGATGTAGCTTTTTATAGGAGAATTCCATATAATGAGAGTAATTAAAATAAGAACGGGGTGATGTGTTATGGCGAAAATAACTTATATGAATAATAAACCAAATACAAAGGTGGATGGAAAGGGCGAAACGATATAAGTGAGCGCACTATCCTTCCACTTAGCTAAAACTAGGGAGGATATCAATTTGAATCAAAATATTTTAGAATCGTATGGCTGGGATTCTTTTTTTGAGGAACAAGCTGTAGAGAAATTTGAAGTAGGTCGTATTTTACTTGAGCATAAGCATATATATCGCATTATTTGTAACGATGGTGAATATATGGCAGAACTGTCTGGGAAGTTTCGGCATGAAGCAGTAACGAAGGGAGATTATCCAGCTGTTGGTGATTGGGTGTATATAAAGAAAATAGAGAATGAAAAGAAAGCTATCATTCATAGTATTTTTCCGAGAAGAAGCTCTTTTTCTAGACAAGAGGCTGGTACTCGAACGGAAGAACAAGTAATAGCAGCGAATGTAGATTATCTATTTTTAGTGAATGCACTTAACCATGATTTTAATGTAAGAAGAATGGAACGTTATTTACTTTTAGCGTATGAAAGCGGTGCAATGCCTGTAATTGTTTTAACAAAGAGTAGTTTATGTGAGGACATGGAACAGAAAATTGTTGAAACGGAAGCTGTGGCAATTGGTGTTCCAATCTTCGTCGTTGATAGTTTAGAGCATACTGGTATTGAATCGTTGCAGCAATTTGTTTCTTCAGGGAAAACAATTGCTTTAGTCGGATCATCCGGTGTTGGGAAATCCACTTTGTTAAATGCACTTATAGGAATTGAAGTAGCAAAAACGGGAGATATTCGTGAGGAAGATAGTAAAGGAAGACATACGACAACTCATCGTGAATTGTTCCGATTACCGAGTGGTAGTTTAGTTATTGATACTCCCGGCATGAGGGAATTGCAACTTTGGGAAGGAAGCGAAGCGATTCAAACAACATTCTCTGATATTGAAAAACTCGCGACAACATGCCGTTTTCGTGATTGTAAGCATGAGAATGAACCAGGATGCGCGGTGCATAGTGCAATTGATAACGGACTTATTACGATAGATCGTTTGAAAAGCTATAAAAAATTACAAAGAGAACTGGCGTATTTTATGAGAAAACAAGATGCAATCCTTGCCAGAGCAGAGCGTGATAAGTGGAAAAAGCTTTCTAAACAACATAAAAAAATGTAAAAACCAAAGGGTGCCCTTTGGTTTTTTCTATTTGTAAATTTTATAATAATATTATTTATATATATAGACAAAGAGAAATTAATTGTTTAAACTTTACAAAGTATTCATCATAATAGGTTATGAAAATAATAATTAGGGATTGGGAAATATTAATAATTAACTCAATTTAACTTTTAAATTTGAAAATTAGGAGGTTCATAATGGGTAAACTATTAAATTTGTTTCGTGATATGAAAGTAGCAAAAAAGCTATTAATTTCATTCTTTGTAATTTTAATTGCGGCTGTGTCTATTATCGGAGGCATGTCTTATCAAACAGCCAAAAAGAATTTTGAATCACAAATTAAGAGTAGTGCCAACGACAATATAAAAATACTGGATAATTTAATCAATCAAATGATTGATGCAAAATTTAATGATGTGAATAATTTTGCACGGGTGATTCAGGGGAATATGTATCAAGGAGATAATCAGGATGAATTAAGAAAAATATTATCTCAATATATAAATTTAAATAAAGATGTTGAACAAGTATATGTTGCCGGAAATGATAAAAAATTTGTGCAAGAACCAAATATACAAATGGCAGCAGATTATGATCCAACAGCACGACCTTGGTATAAAGATGCAGTGGCAAAACAAGGTGGTATTGTTGTTACTGAGCCGTATAAGGCAAAAGGAAATGGACATATTGTCGTAACAATCGCAAAACAAACAGAAGATAAAAATGGGGTTGTTGCGCTAGATTTAAGTTTAGATAATTTATTAAAAACATCAAAGTTAATTAATATTGGTAAAAAAGGATATGCCTTCATTTTAGATGGAAAGCAAAAAATAATTGCTCATCCACAAGAAAAATCAGGAGAAAAAGCGGCTGATTCTTGGGCAAAGAAAATTTATGAAGATAATCACGGTGCTTTTTCATATTCTTATGGTGGTAGTGAAAAGAATATGGTATTTGCTACAAATGTAAAAACAGGTTGGAAAATTGGTGGGACTATGTACTCAAGTGAAGTAATTGAAGCTGCTCAACCTGTATTTTATAATATGTTAATTGTTATGCTTATCTCATTAGTAATAGGTGGAGCACTTATTTATTTTGTAACACTTTCAATTACGAAGCCTTTAAAGAGATTAGTTGTTACCTCTAAAGAAATAAGTGAAGGGGATTTAACGCAAACAATTGAAATTCATTCTAATGATGAAATCGGCCAACTTGCTAAAGGCTTTAATGAGATGACGAATTCGTTACGGACGTTAATCGGAAGAATTAACGATTCAGCTGGGCATGTTGCAGCGGCATCAGAAGAGCTAACTGCAAGTGTAAGGCAAGCAAGTGAAGCGACTGAGCAAATCACAATCGCAATGGATGAAATATCAAGTGGGGCAACGACGCAAACAACAAGCGTAGAAAATGGTGCTATGTTGCTATTTGATGTAACGGAAGGAATTCAGCATGTAGCAAATAGTTCATCATCTATTAATACGGCTTCCGCACATACTCGTGAAAAAGCAGAAGATGGTGGGAAACTAGTAGGAAGAACAGTAAACCAGATGCAGTCTATTGCAGAATCTGTGTCACAATCAGATGCAGTTATACAATTACTAAATAATAAATCAAAACAAATTGGTGATATTTTAGAAGTAATTCAAAATATTGCAGATCAAACAAACCTTCTAGCTCTAAATGCGGCGATTGAAGCTGCAAGAGCCGGTGAGCATGGAAGAGGTTTTGCGATTGTTGCAGATGAAGTACGTAAATTGGCAGAGCAGTCTAGCGTATCTTCTAGTGAAATTAGTAAATTAATATGTGAAATACAAGATGATATGGGTAAGACAGTCAAATCTATGAATCATGTAAATGAGGAAGTTCAATCTGGACTTGTTATCGCAAATGAAACGAAGCAAAACTTTGCTGAAATTTTACAATCTACAAATGAAATAGCTAATCAAATTAAGACGATGGTTGAAACGGCTAATGGAATGTCAAAAGGGGCAAATGAAGTATCTATTTCGGTAGGACAAATTGCAATGACAGCACAAAATAATGCAACAAGCACACAAAATGTTGCGGCTTCAGCTGAAGAACAGCTAGCTTCGATGGAGGAAATTGGATCCGCAGCGGGCACGTTATCTCAAATGGCTGAAGAGTTACAAGGACTAATTGACAGATTTAAAGTTTAACAGAGAACAGGCTGTCCCTAAAATAGAAGTATGTATTGGGAGAGTCTGTTTTATTATGTAAATTTAAATGTGGGATGTAGAGTCCTCTTATGACGTTTAAAATGGTATTTTGCATAATATTTGTCGAAAAATAGAGGTATTTGTTAGCTTTGTGTATAATTGTTAACCTATAGAATACAAATAAAAGGAGAGTATTATGGGAGTGTACTGGGGGACAAAAAGACATTCTTGGCTTAGTTACGTTTCATTTTGGCTAAGTATTTCATTTTTTATTGTTTTTCTAATTGAAGTGTTTATATTAAAAACACTTTCGAATAGCTCGGTGCAAATTGTTAAATATTTTTATTTTATACTTGTACCAGTAAATATTTTTCTTAGTTTAAAGTTACTATTTAAGAAGAATGAAAAGAAAGCGTTACCTATTTTTAGTTTCATTGTCTCATTATTATTCGCAATTTTAATAATCGTATTAGTTTTAGCAGCTATAGGGAAGTTCTTTTAAGGGGAGTGGTATAAGTCACTCTCCTTTTTTATTTGTGTTAGTCTTACTATATGTAAAAGTGTGAATGCTGTAAGCTAATAAAAGCGGACAGTAGAGAATATTTGCATTGATTAAAGTCTGATGTTATTTGAACTTGTAAGAGAGTATGGAGTAATGAGGTAATATACATAATAATGGAGATAGAATTAGTTGTTTTATAAGTATGTATGAAGCAAATGAATACGGTAAGAACGGTGATATATGGTACAATAGCTATGGATAGTGATAGAGATAAAGGGTATATAAAATACTCATCGTTTTTAGTAAGAGAGGGGTTATCTTATGCTATACGAGGATTTGGAGACATTATTTCAAACAGCTCCGAAAGAAGATAGAGGCGGATGGAAATATATAATCCAAGAACAAAATGATACATATAAAATTGTTGATGAAATTCTGAAAAATCAAATGAGTGTCGAATTGTATTTTAATGAATACGATGAGGTGAAAATCACTTTATATAAAGATGGAATTCCCATTACGACTATGCAAAGAATTGCGATTTCAAAAGTTGAATTAGACGAAGATGAAGAGGGTATTCAATTTGTTTTAGAGCGCATGCCTAGTCGAATGATTCGGTTGCAATTAAAGCCATATTTAGCATTAGAAATGGGGCCGTACTGGGAAGTATGTGATGATTGTGAATGAACATAAAAAAGCATCCAATAACATGGATGCTTTTTTATGTTTTTTGAAGTTGTTTAAATGCAATGATTGGAAGTATAACAATACTTACCCATCCGATGATAGGATATAGAATGTGAAGTAAGTCACTGTAACCGATGTAACTAAAGCAATAACTAATTAGTAAAATAAAGAAAATAATATTGTTATTTTTCCACCCAGTAATAGATTGCATCTGTTTTGTCATTCCGAACACATTACCAACTAAAGTTGTGAAAACTTCACCGAAAATAATGAGAACGAAGAAGAAGTGAAAAGTTGCATTAAATCTTCTTATGACTTCAGCCATTGGGATGTTATATTGATAAAATTGATCGACTGATAAGATTGCTAAATGGCTGCATAATAAAATTAAAGAAAGTCCAGCACCACCTAAAATCCCACCCCAAAAAATGGCTTTTCGATCCTTTACTTCACTGGCTAATGGGACGAGAACACTTTGGGCGAGAGAAAGGTTTAAGGCGACATATGTAATAGGGCTAGTAATCCATTTCATATTCCAGCTCTCTGCAGGAATAGTGTTATTAATAGGAGGTGTACCGTGAAAAAAGGTTGTAATAGCAAGTCCTATAATAAAAATCATCATAATAGGTACGACAAGTGTATTTACTTCAAAAACACCTTGTAACCCGCGGCTACTTATAATGAGACAAGCGATAACTGTAATGAGAATACCGAGTTGTCTTGGTAAGCGAAGTTGCTCTTCAAATACTGCACCAGCCCCTGATAACATAACGCTCGTTACGCCGAATAAAACGAGTAATAATAATGTGTTTACAACATTCCCAAATACATCCCCAAATAAATATTTGTTAAATTCTTGCGCTGAAAATGCCCCGATTTGTGATGAAAGTAACATCATCTTTGTGCCAAGCCAAATAAAAAAAAATCCACTTACACATATGCCAATTGTCCCGTATAATCCATTCACTGTGAAAAATTCAACAATTTCTCGTCCAGTAGCAAATCCAGCTCCAACGACAGTTCCGATATAAGTAGCAGCTACTTTCTTTGCTACTTGCCATTGTTGATTGTCCATGTTATCCCTCTTTCTACTATGATGAGCTTGATGTACTATTATGCATATGTATGAGCTTGGACAATTAGACGTATGAAGTGTTTGAAAAAATACATGAATTAAATGATATTAGGGAAGCATTAAAGGTGTTAAAACTTTGTTACATATAAGCCAATTGTTCGAAAGGAAAGGGAATGTATGGTAAAATGTAATTAAGTTATTAAAAGATAAACATTACAAAATGATAAGAGGAGTGATTGTATGAGTACGAAAACAAATGTTGTTGAAGTATTAAACAAGCAGGTAGCAAACTGGAATGTGTTATATGTTAAACTACATAATTATCACTGGTATGTGACAGGGCCACACTTCTTTACATTACATGAGAAATTTGAAGAGTTTTATAATGAGGCTGGAACGTATATTGATGAGTTAGCAGAACGTATTTTAGCTTTAGAAGGTAAACCATTAGCGACAATGAAAGAATATCTCGCAACATCTAGTGTCAGCGAAGGGACAAGCAAAGAATCTGCAGAAGAAATGGTGCAAACATTAGTGAATGATTATTCTGCACTTATTCAAGAATTAAAAGAAGGTATGGAAGTTGCGGGTGAAGCTGGCGATGAAACATCAGCTGACATGCTGTTAGCAATTCATACAACATTAGAACAGCATGTATGGATGCTAAGTGCATTCTTAAAATAACGATAAATATATAGAAACCCATTGAAAAATTATTTCAATGGGTTTTTTTATGATTTTTCAGTTTTCTTTTATGCTATAATATAGTAAAAAGGAGGCGATGCGATGTTTCGCTTTTTCAGAACTGGAAAAGAAGAGCGGGAAATTACGAAAGATGAATTAGAACAAGCGATGGCTCAGTTTTTAGAAACGAATGCTAATATCGTTTATACAGTATTAGTAAATGATGATTATACAGTAAATTATGATTTGTTAAAACCATATTTACCTGCATTTCCAACAAATGTTTTTCTCATAACGAAGGAAACGCTTGAGGTATTTGAACATACAGCAGAAAATTTAAACCTAGTGAAAGAAATTGATGTCGTACAAAAAGCAGTAGATCAATACGTAACAGAAAAAGAAATGTTCCCAATTGTTGAAGGTAGCGAAGATCGCCTCATATGCGGAATGAAACTAGGACCTTACTTAAATCGTAGCTTAAAAAGAGACTTATATATTTCAGAAAAACATTATTTAGTTTCAAGTAAACCAGATAGAAAAAAACAAAAGAGCGGGTAGATGTAATGAAAACAACAATACATATATTGTTGTCTTTTTTTGTTTATTAAAATATTGATTTTTCAGTCTATTCTTATTTATACTAAATGTATTGGACAGGGAAGAGTAACTATTAAGCATCATTCTGAGAATAAGGTATTGTTAGCGTGGGTTATACAAAGTGGTATAAAGATTCGCAAACAAATATTATAAAAGGTTTCGGGGGAATTGGTACATGAAAAATAGTATGACTTACATTCAATTATTAAATGAAACGTTACGTTGTTATGCAAATAAAGGAAGTTTTGAAGCGTACAATTATATAATGGAAAATGCTACAGGTGTAATAGGGAATGAGGCGCAAATATATAATTTTAAGTATGCGCTCGCAAGTGCATCGGGACTTGAAAAAGAAGCATTACATTTAATGAGAGAGGCCATTATAGAAAAGGGATTCTGGTATGGAAATGAGTATTTAATTTCGGACGATGATTTAAAATCACTACATAAATTTGAAGAATTTCATACAATGGTTCAATTATGTAAAGAAAGAGAAGGATTAGCACATAAAACGGAAAGACCAGACGTGAAATATATATACAGCAAGAAAGAGGGAAATCTACTACTTACATTACATGGTGACCAAGAAAATATTCAAATAGTAGAGCCATATTGGAAATCAGTTTTGACACAAGATTACACGTTAGCTTTACCACAGTCTTCACAAATTCAGTTTTCAGGTGGATTTGTTTGGGATGATCTAGAGAGAGGGAAAGGGGAATTAAAAGAGCATTACAATAAGTTTATAGAAAATCATACAGTAGAAAATGTAATAATTGGTGGTTTTTCTGCAGGGGCAAGAGTAGCTTTATATACGATTTTACAAAAAGATATAGATGTAGATGGTTTTGTTTTTATGGCACCCTGGCTTCCCAAGATTGAAGAATGGGATGAGTTGTTGAGTGTGCTGCAGGATAAACATATAAAAGGATATATAGTATGCGGGGATCAAGATGAAGATTGTTTCGAATCCGTGCAGCAATTTGTACAACTATTAAGAGATAAGAATATAGAACATAAGTATAAAGTTGTGCCTGACTTAGATCATAATTATCCTATTAACTTTGATGAGCTATTAAAAGAAGCTATTGAATATATAGGAAATGAAAACAATAAGTAGTAAGAAAAAGAGATGCATCATATGTGATGCATCTCTTTTTAGAATTATAAATTAAAAGCATTTGCTAGTAAGCGATAAGACTTTAATTTATGTTCGAATTGATGAGTAATCGTGACAATCATAAATTCGTCAGTATTGTATGCTTTGCTTAAGTTTATTATTTTTTCTTTTACAGAAGACGGATCACCAACAATCATACGTTGACGATTTTCTTTTATACGGAATAAATCATAAGCGCTGTATGAATAATTTTGAGCAGTTTCAATAGAAGGTGTACCAGTAGTTCGTTTTCCTTGCTCTAATAATAAGATTGATAAATCTAAACTAGAAGCAATTTTTTCTGCTTCTTCATTTGTTTCTCCGCAAATAACAAAAATAGCAACGATTGACTTTGGTTTATCTCCTAAAAATGAGGGCTGATATTGTTCTTGGTAAGCCCTCATAACTTCAGGGCCTCCAAAGCCATTAATAAATTGTGCAAATGCGAAAGAAGCTCCGTTGTTTGCAGCAATTTTAGCGCTCTCTCCACTAGAACCGAGCATCCACATTTCAGGAGATGTTGGGATAACTGGAGTGGCTTTTAAGTTTGCATAGTGATGGTTTTCTGGTACTTGATCATGTATGTACATTGCAACGTCTGCAATTTGTTCTGGATATTGATCAAGTGAGACCATTTTCCCTTCTTGAAGTGCGCGAGTTGCTATTGGCATACCACCAGGGGCTCTACCAACACCGAGATCGATACGATTTGGATACAGTGCTTCTAAAACACGGAAATTCTCAGCGACTTTATATGGGCTATAATGCGGTAACATAACACCACCTGAACCGACTCTAATATGGTCCGTTTTTGCGGCAATATGAGAAATAAGTATTTCTGGACTTGAACCAGCTAAGCCTACGGAATTATGATGTTCGGATACCCAAAAACGTGTGAATCCGAGTTTTTCAACTTCTTGTGCAAGCGTAACTGTATGTGAAAAAGCTTGGGCTGCTGTGCTACCATCTGAAATAGGTGATTGGTCTAATACACTTAACTTGATCATAGAATATACCTCTCAATCTTAATGTACATCCTATTATATATTTACTTATGAAAAATGCGTAGTGAAATGCTCAAAATGAAAAGCGGATAATCTTATTTCCGCTTTTAATGAGAAAATCCGCGTTCATAATGATTCATTTCGACTAGATTTAAAATATATTCATAGTTGTCAATTTCACGTTTTAGCTGTTCACGTTCTTTTGCAGATAGTGTCATATTGCTAAGTTTTTTACATAAGTTTTGTTTCTTTAATTCTAAATGTTTTTTTGTAGCATGGTAGTCATAAGTATGTTTCATTTTTAACCACTCCTTCTTTGCAGTTGCTATATTATACGAAGCATAAAGAAATATGAAATCTGTCTCTTATGTATTTTTAGTGAATATTCAAATTGCAATGGTGTTATGTTTATGGAGATCTATGAATAAAATGCACTAAACCACTAACGTCCATTTGATGAAATAAGGGGTGGAATTGTGCAGAAAGATATAATGTATAACACTGAAATGGATGAAGCGTTAAAAGTTATAGATAAAGGATTGAAGAAGACGATAAGTCCAAAACAAATTATTGTAGTGGGAGCTGGTATGGCTGGATTAGTTTCAGCATCTTTATTAAAGGCTGCAGGACATGATGTGAAAATTTTTGAAGCAAACAACCGGGTAGGTGGCCGTATAGAGACAGTTAGAATGGAAGATACCGGATTATATTTAGATGTGGGAGCAATGAGAATTCCGTATACACATAGGTTAACGATGGCATATATAAGAAAATTTGGGCTACAGGTGAGTCCTTTTATTAATAGGAATGAGACGGATATTATTTATGTAAATGGACGGAAAACGACGTTGAAACAATATGAAAAGGATCCGAGTATTTTAAGGTATCCTGTGGAAATGAACGAAGTGGGAAAAACGTCTGAAGAACTATTGTTATTAGCAGTACAGCCGATAATAAATTTTATTAAAAGAAATCCAGAGAAAAATTGGGATGTTGTAGTGAAGGATTTTGGGAGATATTCCACAGGACAATTTTTAAAGTATCATCCTTATCAGTATAATACTTACTTTTCGCCAGTAACAATTGAGATGATCGGTGTTCTATTAGATTTAGAAGGTTTTTTAGAGCGGTCGTTTGTAGAGACTTTACGATTTCTATACATTATGCAAGAGGAGAGCGGATTTTGTGAAATTATGGGCGGGAATGATAGATTACCAAAGTCATTTTTACCGCAATTAGAAGAAAATATTATATATAATCAAAAATTAATGAAGTTACATCAACACGATAATGGTGTGACAGCTTTCTATCGGAACGAGGAAACTTTTGAATATAGTAGTATTACAGGAGATTTAGTTATTGTTACTATCCCGTTTTCGACAATGCGTTTTGTAGAAGTAGATCCGTTTGATTCTATATCTCATGAAAAATGGAAAGCAATTCGTGAATTGCATTACATGCCTGCGACGAAAATAGGAATTCAATTTAAAAGCAGATTTTGGGAAGAACAAGGGCAATTAGGTGGCAGAATTATAACAGATTTGCCAATTCGTTATGCCTATTATCCAAGTCATGGAATTGGAGAAAAAGGACCTGCTATGATGTTAGGTAGCTATACATGGTCTTACGATGCATTGTTATGGGATGGTTTATCAAAAGGCGATCGTATTTATTACGCCTTACACAACTTAGCAACAATATTAGGAGGTCAAGTGTATGATGAGTTCATATCTGGAATATCAAAAAGCTGGACATTGGATCCGTATGCGCTTGGAGGATTTGCGCTTTTTCAAGCAGGTCAAGAATCTGAGCTACAACCAGCGATTGTCAAACCAGAGGGGAGAATATTCTTCGCTGGAGATCATACAACGCTATATCACGGATGGATTCAAGGTGCGATTGAATCTGGAATTTTTGTAGCGATGGAAGTGAATGAGTAAAATGTGTTTAATTCAGAAAATTCTTTACTATATAAATTGAGATGGATATTATTATATATAAAAGAATTATAGGGAGTGTTTACAGTGAATCCGTTATTATTCGATTTTCCTTCTGAATTTTATACTGACAGGCTTTTTATTCGAATGCCGAAACCAGGAGATGGTAAAGTTGTATATGATGCAATTCAGGCTTC
>Ga0209463_1001473_pt1 | contig 14365 bp, 16 predicted proteins | sample AgamicMgSfrz_FD_187169 | JGI IMG/M metagenome (GOLD analysis project Ga0209463, IMG submission 187169) | Agave microbial communities from Guanajuato, Mexico - Mg.Sf.rz (SPAdes) (version 2) | ecosystem: Host-associated > Plants > Phyllosphere > Phylloplane/Leaf | place: Guanajuato, Mexico... | reverse complement strand
CTTTTATTTCATTAAGCTTCATGTAAATACTCCTTTAAACGGCATGAAAATGCCATTTCCAAAATAATATGCATAAGTTTATTCTGTTAATTGAAAAGCGTTGGAATAGAAAATTGGAAGGATAGTCAGCGATGATAATATTGATAGGTTTTTTCTAATCCTGTCATAATGCTGAATTCAGGCTTCCAGCCAAGCTCCTTGCAGCACTTGTTGTTCAACAGGCAGCTGTGTTTTATATCGCCTGTCCTGCTGTCAGAATGGACTGTTTCTAAACTCTCTGGATGAAGTTTCAACAGTATTTCAGCAAGATCATTAATAGAGGTTGGCTTGTTTGTGCTGACATGGAATATGTCATTATTTCCGCTTGTCATTGCCGCAATATTTGCTTTAACCACATCTTCCACATAAACAAAGTCCCGCGTCTGCTTTCCATCTCCATGAATCTTTAAGCTGGTTCCATTTTTGATCCTGTCCATAAAAACAGCAATAACGCCGCCTTCGCCTTTTGCAGTCTGCCTTGGTCCATAAACATTCCCATAACGGAGGATAGTGTAGTCCAACCCATATAATGTCTGATAAAGCTGGATATAGCGTTCAGCAGAAAGTTTGGACAAACCATAGTAAGATATCGGTGCAGCAAGGTCTTGTTCATCAATAGCTGCTTTTTGGAGATTGCCGTAAACCGCAGATGTAGATGAGAAAATAATCTTTTGCACATTGCCCTTTCTGCATCCTTCGAGAATATTAATTGTTCCATTGATATTAATATCTGCATCTTCACATGGATTTTTTATCGATAATGTAACATCCGCTTGTGCTGCCAGATGGAATACGATTTGCGGTTTTTCTGTCTCTAATATCTCTTGGGCCCGCTCGCTTCGAATATCTACTTCATGCATGATGGCATTGGGATGGTCATGATAATAATGCCCTGATGTAAAATTATCCATAATGTGAACTTCATATCCCGCTTTTAATAAATAATCTGTTAGATGAGAACCGATAAAACCTGCTCCACCTGTAACTGCTGCTTTCATCCTTTTACTCCTCTACTCATTTTTTAATAGCTTATGATTTTCTTAACAGCTGTGTATATGACGTCTGACTATTTTTGGAAATATTTAGACTCCCCGGTAGCTTTGTAAAAACAAAAATGCGAATGGAGAACTCCCATTCGCTATTCTTCTTCTTTTTGCGTTATCTCCAGATTTCTTAATACTGATAAATCAGGCAGGATATAGTCCTTCGGTAATGACTTTATGACATCATCAAAGAAATTTCGTTCAACAAACACTTTTTTTGTGCCTTCTTTTTTTTCAAATATATGATCATACACATCTGCGGACATTTCATCAAAGCAATTAAGCGTACGATGGTTTGGAAGTATATATTCTGCCGGCAAAGAGGTAGCAAGTTTATCCATTATTTGTTTTTCCATAAATATAGGATAATTCACGGCCTTTGCTTTCCCGTTTCGAACAAAATAATGGCTATAAGAATCTAACTTCAATGGCTCAAATACATTTATTGTCTTCTCGTTTGGCAGATTATAATGGGTTGGAAGGGCAGATTGTATCTTCTCTTCGATTCTTTTCAGTTCTTCCAGCCTCCGTTCCTCTTCCATCCTTTGCTGCTCTTCCAGCATTCGTTCCTCTTCCAGCCTTTGTTGCTCTTCCAATCTTTGTTCCTCTTCCAGTCTTTGTTCCTCTTCCAGCCTTTGCTGCTCTTCCAGCCTTTGCTGCTCTTCCAGCCTTCGTTCCTCTTCCAGCCTTTGTTCCTCTTCCAGCCTTTGTTCCTCTTCCAGCCTTTGTTGTTCTTCCAGCCTTCGTTCCTCTTCCAGCCTTTGCTCCTCTTCCAGCCTTTGTTCCTCTTCTAATCTTTGCTGCTCTTCCAGCCTTTGTTCCTCTTCTAATCTTTGCTGTTCTGCCAGCCTTTGCTGCTCTTCTAATCTTTGCTGTTCTGCCAGCCTTTGCTGCTCTTCCAGCCTTTGCTGTAGTTCTAACTTTTGCTGTTCTGCCAGCATTCGCCGCTCTATCAGCTTTTGGTGCTCCAGTAGTCTCCGCTGCTCTAACAGTCTTTGATGTTCCATCAACTTTTGCTGCTCTTCCAATCTTAGCTGTTGTAAGAGTCTATGCTGCTCTTCCAATCTTCTTTGTTGTTCCAGCTTTTGTTGCTGTACGATTCTTTGCTGTTCTTCAAGAAGTCTTTGCTGCTTTTGTTGCTGCTCCATTAATTGCCTTTGAGCGTGCGATTGCTGATGTTCCAAGCTTTCTGATTTATGGAGCATTTCTTTTTCCTCCTGTTTATCACCAAAAGACACTGGGGAATTAGGTCCTTCTTCGACAATTAATTTATCAAGTAGTGTGTTTACTAGGTCAGCCCCCTTATTGACGGACAAGGAAATCATTTTATTAACTATCGGTTTCCACGGAAACATCTTCAATTACTTCCTTTCTGCCCTTTGCTATCGCTAGCTCATACACTTCGAGAATGCTCTGTACGCCTTTTGATAACGACCAGTGATCGAGCCCCCATACTTGCGCATTATTGCCGATTATTTTCTGAAACTCAGGAGATTCTAACAAGAGCTTTAAACGATCATATAACGCTTGAACATCACCAGCTGGGTAAATTAAACCTGTTACCCCGTCCTTGACCATTTCAGGAAGTCCTCCTGCATCACTCACGATTGTAGGCTTTCCTGCAATTTGTGCTTCTACCAAGGAAAGTGGCTGGTTTTCTAGAAGGCTGGGAAATACGTAAATATCCGATTTAGCCACTAAATATGGAACATCTTTCCTATTTCCAAAAAAGAAGACGTCGTCCTCAATCCCAAGTTCTTTAACCTGCTTTTCCAATTCCTTTTGACTTTCACCTTCCCCAATAATCCAGCACACCCAATCTTCCCGATCTTCCTTTAGCTTACCTAACGCAGCAATTAAGTGGTGCACACCTTTCATCTCAATGAGACGTCCAGTATAAGTGATGATTGTCTTGTTTTCAGGAATTAAAAGCGACGTATTCTCTTTAGTCGTTTCTTCAAGAAATGTGTCCGTATCAAAACCGTAATGAAGGACTTTTATTTGTTCAGAGGGCACATCGAATTCTTCTGTTAATATGTTTTTCAGCCATTCATTTGCCACAATTGTATAGGCAGGTGCCTTTGCTCCTGTGCTTTCTAAATCATCATAGTAGGCTCTCGCCATATACCCCGTCGGTGACTTATGAATGCCATTAAGCTGATGCCTGATTTCATGTGCAACGGAACCATGAAGTGTTGCTACAAGTGCTGTGTTTTCTGGCAGCACTCTAACAATACTTGCTGCTGCTAACACATCCTGTGTATGAATAACATCATATTCATCTAATCCTAAATAGGCTGCTGACAGCTCAAAACAATAGCGCTGAAATTCTGTATATTTTACTAATGCGTTAGTGTGAATTTCCGGATAAGCTTCCTCTGTTAGTTTCCCTTCAAGCAAGGGCATAATCTTTTCCTTTTCAATCACCTTGTTTTTATTCATGATATAGACAGCACTCGAGTCTTCATTAAAGCCAAGGATATCCACCTCATGTCCAAGTTTCTCCAGCTCTCTTTTCTGTTGTTCCATATAGTTCCAAACCCCGCCAACATGAGGAATAGCCCAATATGTCGCCAATAGTATTTTCACAGTCCTGCCACTCCTTTTCCCTTATGATTTTAGTTTGCCAGACTTATATTTCTGTAGATTTCAAGCAGTTTTGCTACGCCTCTTTCCAGTGACCAATGTTCAAGGCCCCAGTTCCTTGCATTAGCACCGAGGAAGTTTTGATATTGCTTATTTGCCAAAAGCATATAAAGACTGTTTCTCAAGCCATCTACATCTCCTTTTGGGACAACCAGCCCTGTTATGCCGTGATTCACCATTTCAGGAAGTCCTCCTGCATCACTAACAATAACGGGTTTGCCAACAATCTGTGCTTCAATGACAGATAATGGCTGATTTTCAATCATGCTTGGCAATACGTATATATCAGCTTTTGATAACAGTTGTGGAATATCATCTCGAGTGCCGAAGAAAACTACAATATCCTCTAACCCGGCCTCTGCTGCTTGCAGCTTTAACTCTGTCAGCTTTTCGCCTTCCCCGACAATCCAGCATTCCCAGTTGGAAATGGACCCTCGAAGCTGTTTTAAAGCTTCAATTAATATATGAACTCCTTTTAATCCTACAAGTCTTCCTGTAAAAAGGATCACTTGCTTGTCAGCTGGTCTTGTTATACTTACATCATTTGTGTCAATTCTGTTCAAGAAAGAATCTGTATCGAACCCATAGTGAAGTACTGTCAATTGTTCTGACGGCACATGAAATTCATTAATAAGAATATCTTTAAGCCAATTATTCGCAACAATTGTAACTTCAGCAGCTGTTGCACCCCGATTTTCCAGTTCATCAAAATACGTACATCCAATCTGGGAGGTAGCGGTGACATGTTCATATAATAGATGATCCTTCATTTCGTGGGCCACAGAACCATGCAAGGTCGCAATTAATTTAGGTCCTGAAAGTTCTAAGTTACCAAAGCTGGTTGTGGAAAAAACATCTTGTGTATGGATGATATCGTATTTATTTAAATCAAGGCTGGAAATAGCGATTTCATAACCAATCCTGTGCTTCTCACAATAGACGACAACTGGATCAGCCATATAGGGAATGTGCTGCTTCAAAGCTAGCCGGCGATTGATTTCTTCAAGAAGATCGTCATTATGAATCTTTTTTTCCTCTGAAACAAAATACGTGTATTTATGCATTTCTCCATAACCAAGCAAATCCACTTCATGTCCTAAACTTTCAAGCCGACTTTTTAATTGATTCATGTAATTCCATACTCCTCCGACATGTGGAACAATCCAATATGTCGCAAGCAGGATTTTCATATATACAACCCCTTTCCTCTTTATCCCTTTATCTCTTTATTCATATTGCAGGAAAGAAAAATAGTGTGGACATGTGCCTGTACAAAGAGGGTATTTCGCTAAAAAATACATATTTGACCTATAGTATTTGTCCAAACCGCTTGTCTTTTTATACATAAGCTATTTTGTACCTTTTAAATCTTCGGAAAGGGGGAGAATTTATGCCTGTAGTTTTACAAGCCTTCACGACACCAGCAAACACAGTGAGGATCGCTGATACTGCAACAGCACCGGGAGCTGTAGTTCCTGTTGGTCCTACAATTCCGCTAATTGATGGAAACGGTTCGTATATTTGGTCACCTGTTAACGTATCTGGACAAACTGTTACATTCAGAAGTGTCTTTACTGTTGGTGCACCATTGTTATCAGTAGCATTACCTTTAACTGTGTATTATGCGTATGCAGGTAACGAAACAGTCTCAGTTACTGGGACATTGGAAGTTCTCAACGTATTGGGAGTAATTGTGTTGACTATTCCATTATTCGCCGGTGACACAAATCTAGGAAATCCGCTTAATGTAAGCACAATTGCTGGCGATACACTGCTTGCAGCAAGCGTTCTTGGCGGGTCCATTAACATTACAATTGATGCTACAGTAACGGCACCTATTACAACTCCATATGATCCACCGAACACTGGCCGTTATCTTGGTGAAATTATTGTACAAGAGATTGTTGCTGTTTAATGATGTTTTAAATTAATTTGATCTAATGGAGGTGACAAAATAATGCCAATCGTTGTACAAAGTTTTACCACTCCTTCTAATACGATAATTACAGCAAATACAGCTGGTGGAACTTTCCCCCAAGCTCCAGTAGTGGTAGCTCCAACTCCAATCCAGCCTTTTATTGATGGGAGCAATGCTTATATTTGGGCACCAAACACTGCACCAAACCAAACTGTCACATTTGTCAGCACCTTTACCTTTGCTACGGGTCTTTTAAATGTAGCCTTGCCGGTAAGTGTCAATTTTGCCTTTTCTGGTGCTGATGCAGTTATAGTAAGCGGAACGCTGCAAATCGTGAACTTGTTAGGGATTGTCGTTGCAACTATTCCGATTTTTGCGAACGTGGTCAATGCAGGCGGAGTTACAAGTGTAGAAATCGCTTCAGGAGATACTTTGATCGGCTTGAACCTGCTTGGTACTAATGCTGTTCTTACACTTACTTCTACGGTAACTGCAACTACTGCAGGCACAGGTAATTATCTTGGCCAGGTTACTATTAACCGAGTAATTTAGTATAGACCTTCACACCGATTATTTCCCACCAATGGAGGGTTTTCTGACTGTAAACAGCACCTAAAAGGGCAGTTGTTTACGGTTTTTTTTACTAAATAAGACATTAATTTCCGCCTATTAACAGTATTTTTTGATCAGAATAATTCTTAAACTTTAAAAATTCCACTTCTATATTTATGAGAAATTGACCCTCCATGAGGGTTTTTTTCTTATATTTCATAGATAAATAAATAGATTCTATTAATTTTTGTATAGGAAGGACGGCTGCCTAGAACATGTAGTCAGGACATGCATATGTTATAGGGATTATCAATTAAAGGCACTACGAGAGGTGAGAAATGAAAGTATTGACTATATTGGGGACAAGACCAGAAATCATCCGTCTAAGCTTAATCATTGGTAAACTGGACCAATTAGCAGATGAACACATTTTAGTGCATACAGGACAGAACTTCACATCCTCCCTAAGTGATATATTTTTCCAGGAGATGGGGATCAGGGAGCCAGATTATGTGTTAAGTGACAGACATCAGTCTTTAGGACAACAGCTCTCTGTAATCTTCAAAGAATTAGAACAAATCCTTCTTGATGAGAAGCCTGACAGAGTGTTGGTCCTCGGCGATACGAACAGTGGTTTAAGCTCTATTTTGGCAGAAAGAATGGGGATTCCTGTCTATCATATGGAAGCAGGAAATAGGTGTTTTGACCTAGAGGTTCCGGAAGAAAAGAATAGGAAACTGATTGACAGTGTATCAAGCTTTAATCTTCCCTATACACCGCAAAGCAAACAAAATCTTCTGCAGGAAGGCTTTCCTTCAAGCAGAATCATTGTTACAGGAAATCCAATTAATGAAGTATTGCTTCATTATAGCGATCGCATCAATTCCAGCAATGTACTTGAAAGGCTATCTTTAAAGGAACAGGATTATTTTCTGGTGACAACACACAGAGCTGAAAATGTTGATTATAAAGATCGATTAAAGGAAATCATTAACGGCATCAATACGATAGCAAAAACATATAAAAAACGAATTATTTGCAGTATCCATCCCCGTACGAGAGCCCGCATTGAACAAAGTAAGGAGCTAAAGATTGATCCTTTAATTGAATTTTATGAGCCATTTGGATTCTTTGACTTTGTAAAATTGGAAAAACACGCGTTATGTGTGCTAACAGACAGCGGCACCGTTCAAGAGGAATGCTGTTTGTTTTATGTTCCAACTGTCACAATTCGGAGGACAACGGAACGGATGGAAACAATTGAATGCGGAAGCAATATCTTATCAGGACTAAATGGTGAACAAATTGCAAGCTGTGTTCAGGCAATGGTAAACCAAACCAGAAAGTGGTCTTTTCCAGAGGGTTATGATCATGTGGATGTTTCAGATAAAATCGTCAAAATTGTATTAGGAGGAATGAAAGTTGTTTGAAAATAAAAAGATTTTAATTACAGGCGGAACTGGTTCATGGGGTCACGAGCTGGTGACACAACTGTTGAATGAAAACCCAGCTGAAATTCGAATTTTCTCTAGAAATGAATCGGTACAGTTTTTAATGAAGCAAGAGTTTGACAATCACCCTAAGCTTCATTTTATCATCGGAGATATTAAAGAAAAAGAAACTTTAATGGATGCTTGTCAAAATGTCGATTATTTGTTTCATTTAGCTGCTTTAAAGCATGTACCAATTTGTGAGCATCAGCCGCTTGAAGCTTTAAAAACTAATGTTATCGGCACACAAAATGTTATTGATGCAGCCATTGCACAAAATGTGCATAAAGTTGTTTATATTTCTACAGATAAAGCTTCTGACCCTTCCAATTTCTACGGTTTGTCCAAAGCGATGGGAGAAAAACTTATCATCCATGCAAACACACTTAATACAGATACGAAATTCGTCTGTATTCGCGGTGGTAATGTTCTTGGAACAAACGGAAGTGTCATCCATGTTTTTAAAAAGCAAATTCGTGATAAACAAACGGTCGGCATAACAGATCTTAAAATGACAAGGTTCTTCTTAACAGTTCAAGAAGCAATCAAACTTGTTTTCAAGGCGACATTTGAAAGCTACGGCGGAGAAATTTTCGTAATGAAAATGCCTGCATGCCGCATCGTCGATCTAGCCGAAGTAATGATTGAGCTTTCGAAGGTTGAAAATGTTAAAACTGAAATTCTTGGCATCCGTCCAGGAGAGAAAATTCATGAGCTCCTTCTTTCTAAATATGAGTGTACGACTACTTTCATTTATGATGAACAATATTATGTTATCTTGCCGTCCATTCATATAGAAGGATTAAAAGAACATTATGCTGATTGCTCTCCTGTTGATCTGGATGAATATAATTCCAGCATCGGCTTAATCAGCAAAGATGATATTAAGGCGATGCTTTCGAAAGGCGGTCTTATCTAAATGAAACTTTTAGTCCTTGGTGGGAAAGGGATGGCAGGACATATAATGGTAGCCTACTTCAAAAAAAATCCAAAATACCAAGTCTATTACACATCAAGGGATAAACAGGATAAAGATGGAATTTTTCTAGACGTATTAGATTTGAACGCATTAGAGAAGATTATTGACTCTATTAAACCTGACATCGTAATAAATTGTATCGGCATCTTAAATGAAGATGCCGAGAAAAATCCATTTATAGCAATGCAAGTAAACAGCTTTTTACCCCATCAGCTTGTGAAACTGACGAAAAGGCATGGCGGAAAGGTTATTCACATCAGCACAGATTGTGTCTTTTCTGGAGAAGTTGGCAATTATACGGAAGAGTCTATTCCAGACGGAACTAGTCAATATTCGAAAACAAAGCAGTACGGTGAAATTAAGGATGATGAAAATCTGACAATCCGCACATCTATAATTGGTCCTGAATTAAAAGATGACGGAATCGGTCTGTTCTTATGGTTTATGAATCAAACTGGCAAAATTAAAGGCTACCAAAAGGTTTACTGGAATGGTGTGACAACATTGGAGCTTGCAAAAGCAACGGAAAAAATGATCGACAATAAAGTAACAGGTTTATATCATCTTTGCGTCAAAGAAAAGATTTCTAAATACAGTTTATTAAAGCTGATTCAGAGAATATTTAATAAGAAGGATGTTCAAATTATTCCTGACAGAGAGTATACACTTGACAGGACCATTGTGAATACTAGAACAGATTATGTCTATAAACCCCCATCCTACACTCAAATGTTGACAGAGATGAAAAAATGGCTGGAACAGGAATGACTAAAACCATATTGATTACCGGTGCAAGCGGATTTACAGGGATCCATGCATGCAGACATTTCGCCGGCGAAGGTTACCGAGTTTATGGTACAACACGAAATGGAAAGCATGAATGCACGGAGTCTATACAGCTAATAGTTTGTGATTTAACAAACGTACAAGAAGTAGACAATCTGATTTCTGCATGCAAGCCAGACTATTTGCTTCATCTAGCAGGACAAAATCATGTTGGTGTCTCTTGGGAGAACCCTGTTCAAACATTGGAGATTAATGCGATGTCTACCGCCTATTTACTTCAGGCTGTTACTAAATATAAGCCTGACTGTAAAGTGCTGATCGTCGGTTCTGCTCTCCAAATAGACCCGCAAAATGTTTCAGCCATTCCTCATCCCTATAGTCTTAGTAAAACATTGCAAACGATGATTGCTCTTTCTTGGGCAAAGTTATATAAAATGGACATCATGGTGGCAAAGCCTTCTAACTTAATTGGACCGGGGAACTCAAACGGTGTGTGTGCCATTTTCATAAAAAACATGATCAGCGCAGCAGAAAAAGGCAACACGCCTGTAATTAATGTTCAAAACATTGCTGCAACAAGAGATTTTATCGACGTCCGCGATGCGGTTTCTGCCTATGAATTTATTTTACAGAAAGGCAGCAGGATGGAAGTTTATGACATCACGACAGGTGAATGCCATTCATTAGGTACCGTATTAGAACATCTGCAGCATTTAACAGGTATGAACTTAGAGATAAAGGCTGCTTCCTCTGATCCTTCCGATAGTTTTCCTGAAATACAGCCAGAAAAGCTGAAAGCATTAGGCTGGGAGCAAAAGCGAACACTTCATGTATCACTATCGGATATGATTGAATATTATCAAGACAAGTAACGAACAAAGCCGTACATGTAACAGTGCACGGCTTTGTTCGTTTTAAGTTGAAATTACAATTATATCTTTACCCCAAGCTGGTTCATCATTTCCACAAAATTGCGGCAGTAAACCTCTGGACTAAATTCACGGGTTAAATGTATATAAGCCGTTTGACGAATATGTTCCCTTAAAATTGTATCGTTCATCAGTTCATCAGCTTCTGTGCATGCTGCCTCAATATTGCCGAGAGGATAATACTTGCCAGTCATATTATGCTTAATAGAACTCCTTACTCCATCCGAATCTGTCGTTAGCACTGGACACCTGCAGCTCAGCGCCTCTAGAACGGAATAAGGTGCTCCTTCTACTTTAGAAGTTGAACATAAAAAACCGCCTGAATCGCCGATAACAGAAAAGTAATCAGCCATTTGTTCATGTGGTATATTCGGCAAGATGGTCAAATATTTATCAAGGTTGAGTTCTTGCACCTTAAGTTGAAATGCTGCTCTTTCTTCCGCAGTTGACAATGTCGGATCTTCAAACATATAAAGCTGGATGTCCTTGTTAACATCATTCACAAGCTTATGTCCAATATCCAAAAACTCTCTCCAGTTTTTATTATCTTCAAGTCGGCCGATCCAAGCGACAATTGGCTTTTCTGCTCTCCTAAGCTGTTTATACGTGAATTTTTTACTATCAAAGCAATTATTGAATTGGAATGTTGGGGTTGTAGGGAATAATTCACTGAATATCTGCGAAATATGTGGAGTCTTTGGATTAAGGAGTCCATTTCCTTGTGTTGTTACATACGGGACTGCTTTTGTCATTTCAGTCCTTGCAACATGTTTTGGACCATACCCTTGAATTTCAAGAACAATCGGGCCGGTGTAACCGAAATTCCGGAAGCGCGGAATAGAAACATAGTCTGATATAATCACCATCAATTGATAATTGCCCTTATTGAGAATCCCCCTTATCTCTGTGTCATCATCTGTAATAAATGTCGGACCTTCATGATCATTGACTAAATCCCTAGCTTTGCGGAAATAGAGGAAATGGCTGTTTATGCCCGCCTGCTTTAAGGCTGCAGAACGCTGGCGATTCAGCGTCTCTACTCCGCCACTTGGTACATAATAGACAAATAGAATGTTCATTGTTGTTTTCCCTCATCCCTTCTTTTTTGATGTGATCATTGAAAATTATACACATGCCTTTTTTAGATTATGGAAAAAGACTCTCTTTGCACATGAACTTTCTTTTGGAAAAGAGAAAAAGGCTTGTTTTCAAACAGTCCATACTTAGACCAAGCACATACCTATACCGTTCAAGATGATGGTACATATATTAATATATGAAAAGGACAACAATGACAGTATTCATAATTCTAAAAATTGTAAGGAAGGCAGCCATTTTTTTCAGTAACATAAAAAATAAAGAAAAAGGTATAACTGAAAGGAGGAAGATCTGTGTATCCAAAGGTTTCGATTATCATCCCTTTTTATAATTGTGCCTATGTTGACCAAGCCATCAGAAGTGCTTTACTGCAGACCTACCCAAATGTTGAGATTATCCTCGTTGACGACGGCTCTTTTAAATACACGGAAAAAATTGCACCCTATAAGAAACATATTAAATATATCCGCAAAGAAAATGGAGGTACTGCCACAGCGTTAAATCGAGGATTAGCGGAAGCCAGTGGCGACTATATTGCCTGGCTGAGCTCGGATGACATGTTTGTACCTGAGAAATTGAGCAAGCAAATGGCTTTTATGAAGGAGCGAGGATTGGACGCAAGTTTCACAAACTATGATATTATCGACAGCAGTAGTAATGTTCAGATACCATCAAATGGAGCCCATTATCCTAGTATGAAAGCAGTGTATGAAGGCTATTTATACTCTAATCCGATAAATGGCTGCACCATTCTTATAAAAAAAAGCATATTTGAAAAATACGGTTACTTCAACCCAGCAATGGTATATACCCATGATTATGAAATGTGGTTCCGGTTATTGTCTAAAGGTGTTCATATTGAATACTTTAATGAATCACTAACAAAGTTTCGCTCTCATGCTGAATCCGGGACAAGAAAATATCAGCAGCAAATGCTTGCTGAGATGAATGTCATAGAGACGATGTACAGGCCGCTAATTGTCCAATATATTGTGGATCATTATTTACATTTACAATAACCACTATTCTCTTAGTTACTGAGCAAATATTAGAAAACTTCTAAAAGACATTGATAGACCCTCGTCCTTAATTTTTTTACGTCTGCACACTTATAAATAACCATAAACGCTATCCTAGTTATTTTTTTGGAAAAATTAACCATTAGAAAAAGCAGGCTGATAACCAGCCTGCTTTAAGTTTATTATTCAGAAATTACCACTTTATCCATAACATCGCCGTTACTCATTGCTTTAACAGCTGAAATTCCAGATGTTACTTTACCGAATACTGTATGTACTCCATTTAGATGCGGTTGTGGATCATGAACGATAAAGAATTGGCTTCCGCCAGTGTCTTTACCAGCATGTGCCATTGATAAAGAACCTTCTTGATGTGTATGAGGATTTCCTTGTGTTTCACATTTGATTGTGTAGCCAGGACCGCCTGTACCGTTACCATTTGGGTCTCCACCTTGGCTTACAAAGCCTGGGATAACGCGATGGAAAGTCAAACCATCATAGAAACCTTCTTTAGCAAGTTTCGTAAAGTTTTCAACTGTTCCTGGTGCTTCGTTTGGATAAAGTTCAAATTCGATCTTTTCTCCGTTTTGCATTAATATGTATCCTTTTTCTGCCATTATTTACATCTCCTTTAGTCTTGTCCTCTTTTCATTTCATCGGGACAAATGTTTCAACTTATCATACCATAAATGCCTGCAAGAAATAAAATGTATTGCTTGTCCATCGACAAGATATAATTATTCTACTTTTTTCGGCTCTGGGAAATTAACTCCCTTTGTGTCAACCGAGACTTTCTTCATTATGACATCGTCTTTTGGTTTATCATTAGCATCTCTGTCAACAGCAACGATCTTGTCAACAACTTCCATGCCACTGATAACTTTACCAAATGCCGCATATTGACCATCCAAGCTTTCAGTAGTTTTTGTCATAATGAAAAACTGTGATCCTGCAGAGTCCGGATCACTTGATCTTGCCATACTAATGACGCCTCTTTCATGTTTTAAGTCATTGTCAAATCCATTGTCAGAGAATTCACCGCCGATAGAATAACCAGGTCCCCCTGTACCATTCCCCTCTGGATCTCCGCCTTGAATCATGAAATCAGGTATAACCCGGTGGAAAGTCAATCCATCATAATAGCCTTTTTCGACAAGAGTAACAAAGTTGTTTACTGTATTTGGCGCTTTTTTCGGGTATAACTCAAGTTCAATTTTTGAATCATCTTCCATTGTAATTGTTACAACAGGATTAACTTCAATCGTTGGAGAATTGGTTTCAGAGCTTTTAGAATCCTCGGTTTCATTCGAAGTACCGCATGCTGCCAGCCCCAAAGTTAGCAAAAATAAGCAAACAAGCAAAAATCTGTTTCTTTGGAATTTCTGTTTCCGTTCCATCTTTACACCCCCTATATACTTGACGAATTAATTGTACATAAAGAGATAAAAATAAACAAATCTGAACAATAACTGCCTGATTTTTTCTTACAGCTCGATATATATACGGTATATCCCGTCTATAAACTGCTCATCATACACATAAAAATCGTTCTCTTCTAGCTTTTCAAGGATTTGCTGCTGTGCTCCTTTATCAGTAACCGTAATAAATCCTTCGCTGTCATATGTTTCCATTGATTTATTAACAGCTTCATCCGTTGTGAGCACTTGCTCAAGCGTTTCTTTTAATGTCATTTGGCGACCCTCCAGAAATATTTACAAACTACCATTAAATGATACCTTGTTTCCTTTAGGGCTGTAAACAAACATCGCAAATTTTATGACAGTTGTTTCAATAAATATGCAGCAAGTTGTTTCGATTCTATTCTGACTGCTACAGAAGGCGGCCTTGCCGCTGGCACGAGCTCAA
>Ga0209463_1001471_pt1 | contig 14412 bp, 15 predicted proteins | sample AgamicMgSfrz_FD_187169 | JGI IMG/M metagenome (GOLD analysis project Ga0209463, IMG submission 187169) | Agave microbial communities from Guanajuato, Mexico - Mg.Sf.rz (SPAdes) (version 2) | ecosystem: Host-associated > Plants > Phyllosphere > Phylloplane/Leaf | place: Guanajuato, Mexico... | reverse complement strand
GTGGAGTTCGCGTACGCCGCCTGGAGTCAAACTCATGTTGACCCCAGCCAGCGTTGTGGCAATGGGCAGATCACGTACTGTAATCTCGCGTGACCAGCCGCCATGGTTTAACTGCATATGTGTATCTGAAAAGGACATCTTCAGATTGGGCAGCAGCCCCGCATCCGTTGCGGGAGGAACCAGCATATCCGGATTTTCACGGTCTCTCATGACATCACGTGGGCCCAGATCGGGTCCGCCGGCCCCATCTTGCCTGATCGGTTGTGGAACAATGACGGGTTTACCGTTATGTTGTGATCCTTTGGTCATTCGTTTATCCCTCCAGTTCAGATCATGCCAGTGCAGATCTGGTCGTCATTCATACATCTATGAATCAGGGCCTGGATATTATGAAAGACAGGGTAAAGGCGGGATCAATGGCTTCACTGTGCCACAGACACTCAAGACATGGACGGTGATGAAGACGTTTCTGGCATTTGCTCGTTTGTGGTTTGGAACTAAGGATTGACGTGCATAGCATTTCATAGTACCCTGATATTGTTTCGTATGAAACAAATTATCTGCAAGCTGGGATACATACTTACTCGGAAATGGGGAAGTTCATATGACAATAGCCGATACGATTCGTTCTCGACGAAGTATCCGCAGCTTTAATTCACAACCGGTGTCCACGGACTTAATTATTAAATTGCTTAATGATGCGGTCTGGGCACCTAATCATGGCATGCGAGAACCATGGCGTTTTATTCTCGCAGAGCGTGCAGAAGCAAAAGAACATGTGGCCAGTCTGATGCTGGAATCGGTGCAAAACATGAAATTGATGAAGCTGATGCCCGGCAAACTGCAGCAGGCGCTGAAAAATAAGTTCAGCCGCATGCCTGCGCACCTTATTGTGGTCATGAAGAATGAAAAGGATCCCCATAAGCAGGAAGAAGACTATGCGGCTGTAAGCTGCGTTATTCAGAATTTTCAACTCCTTGCCTGGGAACAGGGCCTAGGCATGATTTGGTCCACGATGGAATACATTCATTCCCCCATTTTTTGCGAGGGTCTGAGCGTGAAGACAGATGAGCGAGTAGTCGGTGTGCTGCATATGGGGTACTTCGACAAAACACCGAAACCCAAGCCGCGCACATCTGCTGAACAAAAGCTTACCCTGCTGTAGTCCCGGAACAGGAGGGTGATGTATATATCGTATCAATCCTGATCATATTGTTTCCATTGAAACAAACTTCGGTGTATAATATAGTTATTCAAGCCTAGCTTGCATAATAGACCGAGACAAGAAAAGGTTGGGGAAACTATGGATCAGGAACAGACGGATCTGCGTTACATTTATGGATTGTTTATTAAGCTCTTACATCAAAAAGAACAAAAGGATGACCAGGAAAATCTATTTTTCATGAATATTATTCGCAAGACTCTGTCATCAGACGCAGCTATGAACATGACGGATGTGCATGTGATTGCGTGTATTGGGGAACACGAACCCATTAATCTGACCTCCATAGCTGAACGAATGGAGCTGAGCAAGGGCAACACCTCCAAAGTGGCCCATAAACTGCTGAAGCAAGGATGGATTCGTAAAACACAGTTAAATGACAACAAAAAGGAAATTTATTTCCGGTTAACCTCACCAGGCAAAAAGCTGTTTCATGTCCATGCCGATCTGCACGAGAAGATTGAAAATCAATTCCTCCGTTTTCTGGGGGAATATAACAAAATGGAGCTTGAATTTTTAAAGAGATTTGTGCTGGATTTGACACGTTTCTATGAGCAGTTGGATACTCGAAGTTTAATTGAGGACCTGGAGGAAGAGAGTGATCCGACAGAGAACAAAATTTGATGGGGAGAACCCCCGTGACGACACGGGGAGAATGTTACTTGCCAAAATACAGTATTTCCAGTTGTTAATCGCTTTTTTGATTTCCACTTCCTGCAGGGATTGAACATAGAAACTCTTGCTCATAAATCTCATGTACCCGCTTCAAAATGAAGGGACCTTGCTCTTTGAAACGAAGTTCAGTCGGTTTATTTTTAATCAGGAACGTACCTGATTCGTGATTGGTCTGTGAGAATGCAGCTCTATACAGTAACGAAGCACCGTGACTTGGAGGAGGGAAGAACAGTTTCATGACAGGCTTGATGTAAAAGGGCAAACCGGATTTTTTGCTGCCGCGTAAAGTATTGTTCCCTCCAGGATCTACGCTCAGAAGACGAATGCCATCGGACTTCGCCGCCTCAGCCGCCTCGCGTGTCCATAAGGAGAGGCCAAGCTTCGAGGTGGCATATGGACCAAACAGCTTCTTGAATTCCGTTGGACGTTCCAGAATGTCCAGGTTGAACTGTCGGACCATACTGAATGCACTCGTTGAAGTATTAACAACGGTCTTGAAGGTGCTCCTGCGTATAAGATCATATAACTCCATATAAATGATATAAGGAACGATGGTTTGAAGTTCAAAGTGCATTTCATGCCCTTGGTCAGAAAAACGAAGCTCTGCCGCACTGCCCCCTGCGTTATTAAACAGGACATCAATCGTATCCAATTGGAGTTTAATCTGATCGAGTGCGATTTTCAGACTTTCGTAGTTGGTCAGGTTAGCCTGAACCAAATGAAGGTGCCCTGAACGTAATGCACGTTGAATATCGCCTTGCTCTGCAGGAAAAGGTGAACGGTTGAGGCCGATGACCTGCCATCCTTCGGCCAATAACGAGCGGGTCAGCTCAAGGCCAATTCCTGAGGTTGAGCCCGTAATCAGCGCGGTGTGAAGTTTGTTTGGTTTATTCATAGTTACCTCCATTATGTTGGGAATTACAGAATGAATCTGTATGCTGCGCTCATTCTATAATTTGGAGTCGACTCCAAGTCAAGCGGTCGGATCGAATGAATTTTGAACGTTCATGTTGATTGGTTGTAGGGCTGGATCCGGCTTGACTTGGAGCTGACTCCAAGTTGTAAGATGAAGGTATGAGGGCAAAGGAGGCTGAGGCGGATGAGTAATGAGGCACTATATTCCATTAAGGAAACCGCAGAGAAGGCGGGATTATCGGAAGATACGATTCGATATTATGAGAAGATTCAGCTTCTGCCGCGGGCAGATCGGAAGGCGAACAGGCACCGTGTATACCGTCAAGAGGATATTCGGACCATGAAACTTATTTCTTGTCTAAAAAAGACAGGTATGTCTCTGGAGGATATGAAGCCTTACCTGCACATGTCGATGGATTCGAATCTGGACGAATTCCCGGAAGAGCGTGAGATGCTGGTGAGCCATCGAATGAAAATAGAAGCGCAGATTGCCTCGCTGCAGCAGGTCGTTGATTTTATCGATGAGAAGCTGAAAAAGCGGAGCTTGTTTCCTGATAGATGTCCTATAACTGGAGAGAATCAGATGTCGGTTTTTGAGAAAAAGAACATGTTCTCCTGATGGACACCATCCCAATAACATTCATTACACCCCGAGAACCCACGTCTGGACGACGCGGGTTCTTTTTGATTGCGATTAACCCTCAAATTTGCAGGGCATGACGAAGGCGTTTGATATCGCTTTTTGGGGGCAGGCCATACATTCGGGCATATTCCCTGCTGAATTGGGAAGGGCTCTCATATCCAACTTGAAATGCAGCATTGGCTGCATCAGTCATCCCCGCAATCAGCATGCGTCTGGCTTCTTGCAACCGGATCTGTTTCTGGAATTGTATAGGGCTCATGGTGGTGATGGCTTTGAAATGATGATGAAGGGAGGAAGAACTCATATTGATCATGTCCGCAAGTTGCTCAACCCGCAGGGGTTTGTCATATTCGGATTGGATGATTTCAATCACCTTGGCAATGTGCTGGGCATGACTGTTTTGAACCGCAAACTGTTTAATGGAATGTCCGTGTTCATCCTGAATAATCCGATATAGCATCTCACGGATGAACAGGGGAGCAAGAACAGGAATGTCATCAGGTGTGCCTAGTAGTCTGATCAATCGAACCGCTGCTTCGAGTAGCGGAAGCTTGGTGGAGCTGACAAATAATCCTCGTTGCGTTGCATTGTCAGGTTTGGATTGTAAAGAAGCGGCATCCTGTATTAGATCGAAAATCTGTCCAGAGTCAAAATCAAGTCGCATACATAGATAAGGCTTCTCTGCAGAAGCCTGAACAACCTGTCCTGAAATAGGCAAGTTTACGGAGGCTACCAAATATTGTGTCAGGTCGTAGGTGTAGCTTTCCCGGCCGAGTATGACTAATTTGGACCCTTGAGCAACAATGCAGAGAGCAGGTTGGTGAACGGAGTATATGGGCTCTGAAATCTGCGAGGCACGGATCAAAGAAAGCGATGGAATTGCTGTCGTATGAATTCCGTCATTTGGAGTAAAACGCTCGATAAGATGAGCCATTTCCTGCTGCTGCCGTGTGACATTGTTATCCGTCTCTAATGATGGAAGCATGGAGTGCACATCCTCCTTTCATGAATCTTCTTCTGTTATTCTAGAATGTCCTGGAGGATTAGGCAAGATTGCTGCTGGATTCTTCTATCGGGTAGGATGTGATCTCCTCCATAATAAGGATAAGCAATTGAAGTTTTGAAGAACAGAGAGGAGGCAGGAAGATGGAACATAATTCATCAGAAAGTAGACAGGGGCATCAACATCCCTATGTGGGCATGTGGGTGACGAAGGATGGGTATATTCGGCATGAGCTGCTCTCAAACGGTCGATATGATGAAGCCAGAGGTCAAAGGCAAAGTGCCTATCAAGGGCGTTATGTGGTCGAAGGAGACCATATTGCATATGTCGACGATACCGGATTTACAGCTGATGGAGACTTCGTAGACGGCATTTTGTATCATGCGGGGATGGTTTTGTACAGAGAGATGAAAGATAACTCATAATTAAAGGAGAGGATTTCAGATGTTTAATGTAAAAGGAAAAGTGGTTGTTATTACAGGGGCAAGCAGCGGAATTGGAGAGGCAACCGCTCGTTTACTGGCACAGCAAGGTGCACATGTGGTCATTGGGGCAAGGCGCGTGGAACGTTTGCAGGCACTTGCTTCCTCGATTCGTTCAGAGGGAGGTACTGTGGAGTTTCAGGCACTCGATGTAACCCGGTTGGAAGAAATGCAGAGCATTGTAGATCTGGCGATTACTCGCTACGGTCGTCTGGATGTGGTCATCAACAATGCGGGCTTGATGCCTTTGTCTCCTCTTGAAGCACTAAAAGTGGATGAATGGAATCGAATGATTGATGTCAATATTCGGGGAGTTCTGCACGGGATTGCGGCCGGCTTGCCAGTGATGAGAAAACAGGGTGGTGGCCAATTTATTAACATCGCTTCGATTGGTGCCTATGCCGTAACACCGACAGCATCCGTCTATTGTGCAACCAAATACGCAGTCCGTGCGATCACGGAGGGTTTACGTCTGGAAGTGGGTGGGGATATTCGGGTAACACTTGTTTCTCCAGGGGTAACCGAATCGGAGCTTGCCGAGACGATCACGGATGTCGGAGCGCGTGATTTCATGAAGGATTATCGGCGTATTTCCATCCCGGCATCGGCCATTGCCCAGAGCATCTTGTATGCAATTAGCCAACCTGCTGAGGTAGATGTCAATGAAATTGTCGTCAGACCAACAGCAAGTCTCGTTTAAGGCGAACACTCTTTTGGTATATAATAGAACCAACTATACGAAAAGAGGAATAACACGTTGACTCTGCAACAATTAAAATATGTGATTGAAGTTGCCACGCGCGGCTCCATGAATGAAGCGGCCAAACGGCTATTTATTTCTCAGCCGAGCCTTTCGAACGCGATCCGGGATTTGGAACAAGAGATGCGCATTACCATTTTTGAACGTACGAACAAGGGAATTTCACTGTCCAAGGAAGGCGTGGAATTTCTGAGTTATGCCCGGCAGGTCGTGGAGCAGGCTGAATTGCTGGAGAATCGTTATTTGAATGCCAAGCCCTCCCCGCAGCATTTCTCGGTATCAACCCAGCACTATGCGTTTGCCGTTAATGCCTTTGTACGTCTGGTTCAGCAGTATGGTCAAGATGAATATGAGCTGGCACTGCGGGAAACGAAGACATATGAAATTATCCAGGATGTCAAGAGCCTGCGAAGTGAAATTGGGATCCTGTATTTGAACGAGTTCAATTCTAAGGTAATTAACAAATTGTTAAAAGATGCCGGCCTGGTGTTCACAAGCCTCTTTACAGCCAAACCGCACATATTCATCAGCGTGAAGAACCCGCTGGCGAAGCAAGCATCCGTGGCGATTGAGCAGCTTAAGGATTACCCTTACCTGTCATTTGATCAAGGGGAGTACAACTCTTTTCATTTTTCCGAAGAGATTCTGAGTACGTTATCCCATCCCAAGAGCATCCAGGTCAATGACCGGGCAACGTTGTTTAATCTGCTGATTGGTCTGAATGGTTACACGATTTCAACAGGTGTACTCAGCGCTGATTTGAACGGAAATGAGATTATCCCTGTTCCGCTGGAGTGCGAGGAGTCGATCAATGTGGGCTGGATCAGCCACAAAAGCACCTCTCTCTCCAATCTGGGTGTAGAATATGTCAAAGCCTTGCATGAGGCTATAGAGTCCTGATTGTACGGACAAGTTGGCGTTTTTACAAAAATGTGCGGACCAATTCCAACTCCGAATTCGAAATTAGGCTTATTAAAATTTGTGGGAACGCCTCCAGCAATTCAAACCGTTTCCGGGTAACCGGGAACGGTTTTTTGTCATTTTTATGGAGTCCGGCTATTGAGAGTTGTTATAATGAAAAATAGTTTATTTGCATGTAGTGGATGGAATGAGAGGAGAACGGTCCGTGAGGGTTTTATATCGTAACATGAGTGAGCAGCATGCGTTAACCGTATATGATACAACCAGGCTTTATGGAGAGAAGGGACGTTTCCGTGTTTTGGAGTTTTCAAACGAGGCGGTTCAGGGGGCCATGGATCTCGATCAGCCTTCACGAATGCTGCTTGAGTACCCCAGGGCGATGGTTCATCTGATGGAGCGGAATACGCCTGATTATGAAACGGTTTTTGTAGTTGGGCACGGAATTGGTACTCTCTCGACTTATCTGTCAAACCGCCAGGTTAAGATCGCTGAGCTGGACGAGGAAGTGGTTGAAATAAGTAAGACTCTATTTGGATATGAGGGCTGTGAAGTTATGATAGGAGATGGCCGGGAGCTGCTGCAGCAGGAACCACCTGGAACATATGATTATATTATTGTCGATGCCTTTACCGCAACAGGAACGCCCAAGCAGTTTACCTCCAAATCCTTCTTCACGATGGCTCAAAGCAAGCTGCGATCCGGTGGAAGCATACTGTTGAATGTATTCGGGCGTGCGGGTAATGACAGGCTTGTAAACGCGGTATATGCAACGATGGCGGATCAGTTTGCTTACACACGTTCATTCGCTCTACCCACAGAAACGCAGGAAGAGATCCAGAATCGAATTCTGGTGGGGAGCCATGCTCCTATTGAGTTCCAATCGCGCTTTATGGCTGGTTTCGTTGAACAGGTGCCTGGAGAAGGATATATCATCGAGGACGAGCTTTGATTCTGGAGAAGAACACTAAGACAGGCGCCTTATTTTCAAGTTTGTCATGGAGTTGTCAATTTTAATTGAAGAAACTGTAAAATATTAATACAAAATTAATACATTCATAACAACTTTCGTATAGAATAGAAGGAATATGCCTTTTCATGAAAATCCGGGGGAAGCAATAATGATCGCACAGAACAAAGCATCCAGATGGCAGGGGAAAGCAAGAAAACATAAAAAAATCAGCCTCACCGCATTGCTCAGTGGACTTGTCACCATTTCAGTACTGATGACACTGACCATCATGTTTATTTCATCTTATACATCCCAGAAGCAGTCTCTCATTGATAATACCTTGTCTCTTAATTATTCAAGCGCAGCACAAATGAGTCAGACATTGGATTCGCTATTTCAGTCCATGCAGAACAGCTTGAAATATGCTGCAGATTATTTTCCGGAGATGGACTATTCGGATACGGAAAAATTGGATTCGACGCTGGAATTGATTCGCAGCAGCAGTAATTTTTTTAATTCAATAACTTTGGTGGACGACAAAGGAGTCATTCGCAGCACATCACCTTATTCTAATAAAAACATTGGAATGCAGATAAGCTCTAATGCAGCAAAAATAGCTTTTGAATCGAGAGCCTCCTATATTTCGGAAGCCTATCAATCGCCTCTTTCGAAGCGCAGAATTGTGTTTGTAAGTGAACCCATCTTTGATGCAGCTGGAGTGTTTAAGGGCACGATCGGTGGGAATATTTTTCTGCAGGAAAATAATATCTTGAACCTATCATTTGGAAGTCAATTGAAGACGAGTAATGGCTCATATTTTTTTATTGTTGATGCCAAGGGTACACTTTTATTTCATCCAGATACCAAACGAATTGGCGAGAATATCAGTAAAAACGAAATCGTGCAGAAATTGCTTAATGATCAAACCGGTAAGGAGCAGTATAAAAATCTGGCTGGCGTAGATTCCCTTGCAGGGTATCAGAAGGTGCCTGCTACTGATTGGGGTGTGGTGGTCGTATCTCCGACCCAGACCGTGTACGATCAGTTAAATGAGCACATTCGCATGTTATTGTTGTACACTTCGGTTCCATTTCTCATCCTGACCCTGATTGTCATTCGAGTAGCACGGAAGCTGGCGAGTCCTTTTGTGTATCTGGCCGATCTCGTTAATCAGGTGGATCAGGGTAAAGTGGACCTGCCCACGATGAAGCCGCATTGGAACCGGGAAGCGGATTTGCTGACCCGCACGGTACTCAGTGCATTGGCGAATTTTCGCAAACAAACGGATCAGCTCACCTATGACGCCAGAACCGATGTGTTAACAGGTATGACGAATCGCAGGACATTTGAAGAAGTCATTCAGCAATGGATTGATGAACAGGTGACATTTTCGATTATTGTCATTGATATTGATCGGTTCAAATCCATTAACGATACTTACGGACATCACGCTGGAGACGAGGTTCTTAAACATATTGCGGGTTTGATCAAGTTAGCCGTTCGTCCGCTGGATGTAAGTTCCCGCTTTGGCGGGGAAGAATTTGTGGTCCTGCTTCGGCACACCGAGTCTGACACCGCCTATCAGATCGCCGAGTATATTCGCGTTTCGGTTGAGGAAAGTGTCATGCCGGTGGATCGTTCGGTAACGATTTCGGCAGGCATTGCCGAATATCCGCTGCATTCATCCTCAGCAACAGAGCTGTTTCATCTGGCGGACAATGCCCTGTACCAGGCGAAGGAAGAAGGGCGTAATCGAACTGTTACCATTCAGACCGTTGAGAAGTAACAGCCAAATGGGTATTACCATCTACAAATTACACAAAAAAGCTGATCCCTTGTGAAAAGGATCAGCTTTTTTTTCGTTCGTTAACTTTCCTGTGACTTGGCCTGGACCACTTCATTCGTATAGGTCTCTCCCCAGTCCCGCATGCTGTAGATGATTGGACGGAGCGTTTCCCCGAACGGCGTAAGTGAGTATTCCACTTTGGGTGGAACTTGAGGGTAGATTTCCCGATGCACGATCCCGCTGCTCTCCAATTCTCTCAATTGCAAGGTGAGCATTCGCTGCGTAATGTCCGGAAATAACTTTCGGAGTTCATTGAATCGCAAGGAACCCGAGAACAAGTGATACAGAATAGCCCCTTTCCATTTGCCGCCAATGACGCTAAGTGTAACTTCTACTGCGCAGCCATAGGGTTTGGGACATGTCTCGGTTGATATTTTTTTCATATATCTGCACCTCCGTCAGCTGCTTGTATATAGTATCAATTTAAGCACTACGTACCCATAATGTGTATATAATCTCTTCAAAGCATAACATGTCTGATGAGGATTATAAACCCTGGATACCGGATCAGTTCAGATGTGAAAAATATAGCAAAAAAATCGGTTCGTCATGCGAAACACAGGTTGATGTAAAAACAAGTTGATATCAAATTCGGGGTGTGCAGTAACGTCTATACTTCAGACAAGTGAAGACAAGATGGTATCACACAGGGCCATCGTTCCGATATTATCCTTCCCGCTTGAATGCGGAAGCGTATTATTGTGGCAGCATGACATGAAATGCGCCATCTCGCCTACAAATCCACGAAGGTAAAGATCACGATATGCGCCAGACATGGGAGAGCCCGAAGGAGTAAAGACCGTATCCTGCTCTTCAAGTGACTTCCAGGGAAGGCTGTCCGAGGTGCGAGAGTGGTGGACGGTAAGTGTATTTATTTCATCTGCTGAGGCAAAACCGTGATCGAATGTAACCAATACATTTTCGCTTTCACGTGACCATGCACTCATGCCTGCAAAGTAGGCACTGCCTACAACTCCGTTATCAAATTTCAGGGAGATGCTCTGATTGATATGTTCTCCATCCTTGACTGTGGTACCCGTAACCTGTTGTACTTCGCCGAAGAGGAAGCGCATCAGATCTACCATGTGGATGGCTGCGAGTTTCATGAACTGTTCTTCATTCTTGCAAAAGGGTGTACTGTCAACCGCAAATCTCATCTGAAATGAACGCGTTCTGCCCATTGAACCGCCATCAATCAGTTCTTTCAATTTTATATATATAGGAGCATAGCGCTTCATGAAACCCACCATCAGTACAACCCCAGCCTTTTCGGCTGCATCTGCGATTTCTGCAGCTTCTCTGGCAGTCCAGCCAAGGGGTTTGTCAACATAGACATTCTTGCCCGCCTTGATGCATTCCAGAGCAAGAGACGTTTGATCCTGTGGTTGAGCTACCACAACAACATTGTTGCAGTCTTCGTTTTGCAGCATTAGAGTTACATTATCATATGCTGATCCCATGCTGCCGTATCGCAGCAAGGCGGCTTGAGAACGTTCAATACTGCGAGTGGAGATGGCCTGAATGGTAGCCCCTGCTTCAATAGCGGAAGGGTAGATATTGGTCGTTGCGTGAAATCCGGCACCGATAAAACAAAGCTTCGTTTGAGTCATAACCGTTTCTCCTTCATTGTTGATAGAGCCATTTCCGTTAATGACACAGGCTTCTCGCTCAAATGGTACAGCATCTGGCTTGCAATCTCCGAATTGACGAGGTGAGGAACAGGTTGTGGTCCACTCACCAAATGCTGACGCTGCTGGACAAGATAGAGCAGGGAAGCGGCCTGAAGGGACAAGCCCAGATCCATCGTCTCGGCAGGATTTCCACTTCCGCCTGCGAGATTAAGCATCTCACCTTGGGTAAGAAGCATAAGCCGTCGGCCGTTCGTTAGGGTGAACTGTTCAATATCTGATGTAAGACGTTCGGTATGTGCAGATTCCTGCCGAAGACCGGCTAGGTCCATTTCCCAGGAGAAATGTCCAGCGTTAGCAAGAATCGTACCATCGTTCATCTGACTGAAATGTTTTACTGTGATGGCATTGGGGCGACCTGTAACCGTAATGTAAACCTGGGCAAAAGCGAACGTTTCTTCAAGCTTCGCTACGCGAAATCCATCCAGGGCAGCTTCGAGCCCCGCAATAGGATCTTTTTCAACCACGATGACCTGGCTGCCTAGGTTGCGCAGATATCTGGCAATCCCGCGTCCACAGGAACCATATCCTACGATGACGAAGCGTCTTGTAGGTAGAATTAGATTCGTGGTGCGCATGAATCCTTCAATAATGGTCTGACCCACGCCATGTTCATTTTCCATGATGCGCTTGAGAGGACTATCATTAATGACAATAATCGGGAAAGTGATTTCCGCCCCTGTTTCCTCACGCAGCAGATTGGCTCCAGTTGTTGTTTCTTCTGTTCCGCCTATGAGCGTGCTATAGTCATAGTGCTGAATGAGAGTACGAGCCAGATCGGCTCCATTATCCATAAGAAGATGCGGCTGATGTTCAAGCACGCGATGAATATTGTGCATATGCTGACTGCGTCCATCTGAACGTTGTCCATACACGGTAATGCCTTCTGACATAAGTGCAGCAGCAACTGCGTCCTTGGTTGTGCCTGGGCTTCCTGTTAATACAACATGGGCTCCACCAGCCTGTAGGGTTCGACATAGAACGGCAGTCTTTGGCTCTACATGAATACAGATTCCAATGGTAAGGCCAGCGAAGGGGTGTTCTTTGGAAAATCGGGATTTTAGTTCAGCGAGAAGGGGCATATGCATTTCTGTCCAATGAATATGTCGTTTGCCTTCTTCAATAATTTCAGGTGTCACGTTCATAGGCTTGCTCATGTTCCTCTCTATCTATAGATGGTCTGTCCTTGAGGACAGCTGCTTAGAGCTAACGATAGGAGGTTTTTAATTTCTTTAAAAGGACATATGTCCTATAAATATAGATCATAAAAAAGTATTGCATTCTTCTTCCAGAGCCTGTATACTCTAAATTACGGTGAAACGAGAAATTGCTTAACCGGATGCTTTTCATCAAGGATGAGAAGATACATATTATGCGGTCGTGGCGGAATTGGCAGACGCGCACGGTTCAGGTCCGTGTGGGCTAACCCCCCGTGGAGGTTCGAGTCCTCTCGACCGCATCGAAGAGAAAAAGGTTCGAAGATTGCTTTTGGCAATCTTCGAACCTTTTTCTTATTTTTTTACGAATTTAAAAGCCACGAAGAAAGCTTTGGTTTTTACTGTTCTTTTGGTTGGGCTGTTAGTGCTGGCGCTGACGCTGGCGTAGAAAAACCGCTGTCCCTAATCCGGACAAGGCACCGACAATACCGAAAAAGGCAACGCTGCCGATCACTTCATACGCTTGAAATTGGAACAAAAACGCAATTCCGCTGCCCAGGGTCGTTCCTGCGAGAAAACCGAGAGATAGGCCTGTGTCTTTGCCGAGCTGCATTTGAATCACCTGCTTCAGAGAGTTTGTCAAAACATTTGCAAAATGTGGGTACAAGAAGTAAAGTGTGATCAGGAAAATCATTGAAGTTTTTCCTATACTCATTGTGTGGTTTTTCCAGTGCAAATATGCATGAACTCAGAAACGGGAGGTTACGATCACATGAATATGAACGAACGCATTGCAGCTTGGAATGCGGAAGCACAGCGGTGTACCTGTGGACATGATCATCGGTTGGTGCAAATGCAGGTCCTTTTGGAGCATGGGGCAATCCGCAGATTGCCGGGGTACCTGTTGGCACAGGGGTACAACCAGGTTACTGTGGTATATGATGACCAGACAGGTCCAGCGGCTGGATATGAAGTGGTACAAAGGTTACGGGATGCGGGGCTCATAGCAGATGAATTCCGGATGCCGGAGAACAGTGCGGGAGATATTATTGCCGATGAAGCGGGGATTGTGCAGGTACTGCTTGGTGTAAAACAAATAAGTCAGGCCATCATCGCAGTGGGATCGGGGACCATACATGATCTGGTGAGATTTGTGTGTGCCAAAATGAACAAGCCTTTTCTGTCTGTTCCAACAGCAGCATCAGTTGACGGATTCACTTCTGCAGGAGCTCCGCTCATTGTAAGCGGCATCAAGCAGACGTTTCAGGCTGTTCCGCCTGAAGCCATCTTTGCGGACATTGACATTATCGAGCAGGCTCCCCAAGCAATGACGGCAGCGGGATTCGGTGATATGTTGGGCAAATATACATCTCTGGCAGATTGGATTGTCTCGCGTGATCTGGGCGGTGAACCGTTCTGTCCGGTAGCTTATCGGATGACGGAAGAAGCGCTGAATGCCTGTATCCAAAACGTGCACGCCATTGCCGAAGGAAGATCTGAAGGTATAACCGCATTAATGGATGCGCTAATCATTTCCGGTGCCTCCATGTTAATTATTGATCATTCCCGTCCGGCATCCGGCGGTGAGCATCATATTTCTCATCGTTGGGAGATGGATTTGATGGTAGCGGGCCGGAAATCTGTCCTGCATGGGGCCAAGGTAGGCGTAGCTTGCGCGCTTCTTACAGAGCGATACCAGGAACTTGCACGTCTCGCCCAAGAACCCGTTTTTGATGTGTATAATACATTGCCTGTTGCGTCACAGCTTACAGCTTGGCTCGAGCAGGTGGGGGGACCGACGACAACGGAACAGCTTGGGGTTTCACCGGAAATGGTGGAACATGCATTTGCAACGGCACATACACTTAGAGAACGATATACCGGGCTCAAATATATTAATGAAACTCTGAACGTAGGTTAATTGATACCAGCCTGACCATCAGATAGAGATGTCGGAATGGCTTCATGGTTTGCACTATTTTGTACGTACAATTTATACAATAATGTATTATAGGTTCGAACAAATTGACGGAGCGAAGTGAAGGATATCCACATAACAGGTATATAGAATAGATTCCATTTAAAAAGGCTCTGTCTTCCCGTATGGGAAGAACAGAGCCTTTTGCCTGTTCGCTTATTTAGTTGTTGCGA
>Ga0209463_1001466_pt1 | contig 14448 bp, 13 predicted proteins | sample AgamicMgSfrz_FD_187169 | JGI IMG/M metagenome (GOLD analysis project Ga0209463, IMG submission 187169) | Agave microbial communities from Guanajuato, Mexico - Mg.Sf.rz (SPAdes) (version 2) | ecosystem: Host-associated > Plants > Phyllosphere > Phylloplane/Leaf | place: Guanajuato, Mexico... | reverse complement strand
AACCGGTAAATTATTCAACTCAATATTCATAATTCTCGTACGTTTTAACGTGTATACTTGATAACCTAAAGCTTCACACATACGACGAATTTGGCGATTCAATCCTTGTGTTAAAATAATTTTGAACTCATATTTTGATAACTGTGTGATCTCACACGGAAGCGTTTTCGTTCCTAAAATTTTCACACCAGCTGCCATTTGCTCAAGAAAATCAGGCGTAATCGGCTTATCTACTGAAACGATATATTCTTTCTCATGTTTGTTTTCAGCACGTAAAATTTCATTAACAATATCACCATCATTCGTTAACAAAATTAAACCGTCTGAGTCTTTATCGAGACGTCCAATATGACTAATTCGTAAAGGATGATTCACTAAATCAATAATATTACCTTTTACAGCTTTTTCACTCGTACATGTAATACCTACTGGTTTATTTAAAGCGATATATACGTGATCTCGAGCAATACGAAGTTGCTCTCCATTTACGCGCACATCATCACCTGGATTTACTTGGTCACCAATTTTTGCAACCTTACCGTTAATAATTACTCTTCTCTCATTAATTAATTTATCTGCTCCACGTCGAGACGCTTTTCCAGCTTCACTAATAAATTTATTGATACGCAAATTAGGCACATCCTTTTCTAAAAAAAATTTCAAGCTCACACTGCTTCTACCGTACAATACAAAAGGGTAAGCCTCCTATTATAACTTAAATATATTAACATGAAAGGGTATATAACGTCTTCTATTAATTTCTTGTTTATAAGAAATTATCTTTATTATACATTCATTTATACACTTTTTCTGCGCTTAATATACAAGCCATTCTTCCTTACATACAACTTGTTTACCTCTTATATCTTCTATGTCTTCATGAATATTAGCTAGTTTATACAACTCAGGGAAAATCTCTTCTACATAATTTCGATGCGCCGTTTCATCTTTCCAATAAGTTAACACGATGTAACGATTTTCATTTTTCAAAGACTTTCCAAGTACTCCACCTAACATCCCTTTTGCATTTTCCATTCCTTTATTCCAAATTGTTTCTTGCTTATGTAAAAAATGCTTTTCCATTTCGATCTTTACATCACATATGGCAACTCTTACGAATGATCCTTCTATAACAACGTCTTTCAAAGGCGTATCAGTAACATCATACAACGTTTGAAATAATTCAATTTCACATGAAACAAACGTATCCTCTTGTTTACTATTTACATAAATTGTATCGTGAGCACCATTCATAAATGATTGATACGCACTTCTATCTTCCCATAAAGTAAATACACATGCCTCATCTTCATACCATCCGCCAAATTGTCCATGAAAACCATCTAAATACTTTATATCACACCATTGTTCTTGTGCGTTTGAAAACAATTCCTTTTTCTCTTCTTCTACTTTACAGTAGATTGTTTTTAGTAACATATTTAATTCCCCCTCATCTTACATTCCATTTCCCATTTGCAACACTTTCTACATTTCCACCTACACTAATATTAATTTCACTCTCTATCCCTTTTCATTTACATAATATAATTATATTATCCTAGTTATCTATAGTATTCAAAAAATCAGCCGCTCTTTCTATCAGCCATTCACCAAACGTACTTAAAAATAATAAAATTTCATTTATATCATTTATCGGCTCAATTACATATTGTAATGCCTTACTCATATTTTTTTCTTGTTCGGGAAAATGCTTACTAAATAATTCATATGCAGGATATAAGTCTCTGGAGTAAAGTCCTTCTCTCTCAATTGTCAATGCTAGACCTGACCTGATTATTATCTTCATAACCCAACGACAACAATCCGCTATATCATCCACGCCTTTATTATGAATCAACTCTTTACGAGCTTGTCCAATTTGTTTCCGCAATTGAAAAAGATGTTCATAGGCTAACTCCTGACTTACTTTATATTTAGGTAAAGACAATTTTACGTCTTCACCTAGTATACAAATACCATGTGTCTGTATAATAAAGCTTATAAAAGAAAAACGATTGAGATTGGTCACTTCTTTTTCACTGTAAAAACTTAACTCCACTCCTGATATACAATTAAACTTTTGTAAACTTTGATGTTCTAGCTTCTTTCGCCAACTTAGATCTATTAATTTTGGATCCTTTCGTACTAATATAATTACATCTATATCAGCAACTCCTTCAATTCCAATCCCTCTTGGAATTGAACCTCTTATATAAACACTGTGTAAATCACTCTGTAACAATTCACAACAAGTATTTTTCACTTCTTGTATTACCTCCATAAACATAGGTTGCACTTTGTTAATATGTGCATCATTTATAATATACCCTTCATCATCTGTAGGACAAAAACGTCCTATTTTTTTTATACTTGGCAAATTATCAACTCATCTCCATACTAAATATTATTTTATACTATACACATAGTAATTATAATTTAAATAATTCAGAATTAAAAATCAAAAGAGATAGGAAGTAAACAATCCTACAATATCATTCACTTCCTATCTCTTTTATTATCAATTATTTTTCAAATATATAATACGTAATTTCTCCCGGATAATGTAATATCGTTACCTTCCTTTCCCCTTTTTTAAAACTAACAGTATGCCCGTTTTCACCTAAGTTCTCCCATCCACTTGCCTTTGTAATAGGCATTACACTTATATATTTATAATCCTCTTCATTATCATCGTTAATATGAATTGCTGACATTGGCACTGGAAAATCTTTAATTTTAGATTCTTTATTCATAAATATGAATGCAATTAAACCAACTAATAACATAGCCATTGAAATATTTGAAACTAGTTTTCTTCTATTTAGTTTCACTAAAAACCCTCTTTTCTTACATATTGCTTTCATCATTTTACTAATTTTGATTATTTACGTACAGATAAATAAAATATATTTAATTAATTCTAGCCTATATTACCTACCTCCAATAACATTATTATTGTATATTATAATTATAAGATTTTTTTAAAATGGAGGCGTTACACTTTGAAGACATGGCTTTTAAATAAATGGACAGTAGTTATTGCTATTTTTATCATTGCCAGTACGATTTTCTACACAATTAAAGATAAAAATAATAACGAAAAAACTACTGCAGAAACAATTGATACAAAAACATTCAAAACTAAATTGCAACCTAAAATTAATGAATTAACTAATAATTATAATGACATCATCGAAAAAGATTGGTTGCCTGCTTGGGAAGAAATTAACACGAGCGGAGATTCAGTAGACAGAGATAAACTATTAGTTACAATGACTGCTGTTTCCAAACAATATGAAAACATTATAAACGAAATAGACACTTTGAAAATTAAAGAAAATATATCGGAAGTACAAATACAAGAACAACTAGTTTATTTCACAACTAAATTTAGAACTGCTTCTAAATTTATGAAAAACACGGCGGATTTAATTATAGACGGAGCAAACAACTCTACTCCATCCAATGAAACAATTGAAAATACTAGACATGCTTTAGGACTTGCGGATCAGCATATTGTCATCGCTTTATCAATTTTATCTGAAGTTGAAGAAAAATTAGGAATTTCGAAAAAATAGAATGCTTTACTATTTTAAAATAAAAAATGATTGCATTTTACTAATTGTATATCTATAATGTTTTTATTGATTCTATACACATTCAATGCGTATAAGTTATTAATTTTATAATTCGGATGAACCATTCAGGAGAAGATCTATTGATCTACCGACGGGGCAAAAAGTTGCTGAATCAACTTTGAAACTCTCAGGTCTTGGTTACAAGTAGAACTGCATGGGGACGAATCTCTGGAGAGACTCCCTCTCGCTTATATATAGCGCGGAGGAAAACGAGCGCCGAAGGAGCAAATCCGTTATTTTAGCGGATAATCTCTCAGGTAAAAAGGACAGAGACAAGCGAAAGAAAATGCCGATTTGTATCGGTTTATTTTTCTATTCCTTGTTTCTCCAGAGACCATTTCATTTACTTGAAGTGGTTTTTATTTTTTCTAAAAAAGGAGAATAAAGATGGAGACAGTAGGTAAAGCATTAGAACAAATTAACCATTATGTGTGGGGATTACCAACTTTGTTGTTACTCGTTGGTACTGGTATCATTCTCACAGTGCGTTTAAAAGGTTTACAATTTAGTAAACTATTATACGCTCACAAACTAGCTTTTAAAAAATCAGAAGATACATCTTCCTCTGGAGATATTAGCCACTTCCAAGCACTTATGACAGCCATGGCGGCAACGATTGGTATGGGAAATATAGCTGGTGTTGCAACTGCTGTGACGATTGGTGGACCTGGTGCAATCTTTTGGATGTGGATTACTGCTTTATTCGGGATGGCAACAAAGTATGCCGAAGCAATTCTTGCGGTGAAATACCGTGTTAGTAATGAAAATGGCGAATATTCGGGTGGACCAATGTACTATTTAGAACGTGGTTTAGGTAAGAAATGGCTTGCTGTTTTATTCGCCATATTCGGTACAACTGCTTCTTTCGGTATCGGTAATATGGTGCAATCTAACTCAGTTGCAGAGGCAATGCGAATTAATTTCTCTTTCCCTCCTGCTCTAACTGGTATATTAATGTCGTTTTTAATCGCTATTGTTATTTTAGGAGGAGTTAAAAAAATCGGGAAAGTGACAGGATATATCGTTCCTATTAAAGCTTTCTTTTATATCATTGCTGGTCTTATTATTATTTTCTATCACTACGATCAAATTCCAGAAGCATTTTCACTTATTTTTTCTGGTGCATTTACTGGTACTGCAGCTGCTGGTGGTTTTATCGGAGCAACAGTTGCATCAGCTATTCAAATCGGAATGGCGCGCGGTGTATTTGCGAACGAGGCTGGTTTAGGGAGTGCCCCTATTGCCGCGGCGGCTGCAAAAACAGATTCACCTGCAAAGCAAGCATTAGTTTCTATGACCGGTACTTTTCTAGATACGTTTATTGTATGTACAATTACAGGACTTGTATTAATTACAACAGGTGCATGGAAATCAGGTAAAACTGGCGTTGAAGCTACAACACTTGCATTCCAATCTGTATTCGGTACTGCTGGTAGTATGATTCTCGGTATCGCAATTATTTTATTTGCCTACTCTACTATTTTAGGCTGGTCGTATTATGGAGAAAAATGTGTAGCTTATTTATTCGGAGAAAGTGCTGTTAAATATTATAAAGCAATCTTTATCATCATGATTGCTATTGGTGCGAATTTAAAATTAGGCATCGTATGGACATTTGCGGATATTGCAAATGGACTTATGGCAATTCCAAACTTAATTGGTCTAATTGGATTAAGTAGTATTGTTGTCGCTGAAACGAATCGCTTTTTACAAGCAGAGAAATTAAAAGAAAGTCATAAAAAACAGGCAAGTTAATCAATAATAAAGGAATGACTCATACATAATGAGCATTCCTTTTTTTGTTTTCTTACTCAGTAAATATCATTAAAAATATATTTATATCAATCTTTCCCTTTTTTATTCCACTAAAAGTTTTTCACATAAATGACATAAATCGTATGGTCTAACTATATAGTTGAAAAGGAATGCGACATTAAAGCGTCGCTGAAAAACTTATCCAACAAAAGGGAGGAAAAATCTGTTGAAAAACAAAATCATTGTTTTCCTATCTGTTTTATCGTTTATTATCGGTGGTTTCTTTTTTAACACAAATACTTCAAGTGCTGAAACATCATCTACTGATTACGTCCCTAACCAATTGATCGTTAAGTTCAAACAAAATGCATCTTTAAGTAATGTGCAATCTTTTCATAAGTCTGTTGGTGCTAATGTTTTATCTAAAGATGATAAGTTAGGTTTTGAAGTCGTTCAATTTTCGAAAGGTACTGTAAAAGAAAAGATAAAAAGTTATAAAAACAATCCAGATGTGGAATATGCAGAGCCGAATTACTACGTTCGCTCCTTCTGGACTCCGAACGATCCATATTATAAAAATCAATATGGATTACAAAAAATTCAAGCTCCACTAGCTTGGGATAGTCAACGAAGTGATTCTAGTGTAAAAGTAGCTATTATTGATACAGGAGTACAAGGTTCACACCCTGATTTAGCTTCGAAAGTAATTTACGGGCATGATTATGTTGATAACGACAATGTTTCTGATGACGGTAATGGTCATGGTACACATTGCGCTGGAATTACTGGAGCACTTACGAATAATAGTGTCGGAATTGCTGGTGTTGCCCCACAAACTTCAATTTATGCTGTCCGCGTATTAGATAATCAAGGAAGTGGGACTCTTGATGCAGTAGCGCAAGGTATTCGAGAAGCTGCTGATTCAGGTGCAAAAGTAATTAGTTTAAGTTTAGGAGCTCCAAATGGTGGGACTGCATTACAACAAGCTGTTCAATATGCATGGAATAAAGGCTCTGTTATTGTTGCAGCTGCTGGAAATGCTGGAAATACAAAAGCAAATTACCCTGCATATTACAGCGAAGTAATTGCAGTTGCTTCTACAGACCAATTAGATAGAAAATCTTCATTTTCTACTTATGGTAGCTGGGTAGATGTTGCAGCTCCAGGTTCAAATATATATTCCACATATAAAGGTAGCACGTATCAATCATTAAGTGGTACGTCTATGGCAACACCTCATGTTGCAGGAGTCGCTTCTCTTTTAGCGAATCAAGGTTATAGCAATACACAAATCCGCCAAATTATTGAGTCAACTTCTGATAAAATTAGCGGTACAGGTACGTACTGGAAAAATGGTAGAGTCAATGCATATAAGGCGGTACAATACGCTAAGCAATTACAAGAAAATAAAGCCTCTTAAGAAATAAAGTAAAACTTTAATCAGTCGTTCTACCATTAAAGCGGGATAAAATTGAAAGAGAGACTTTTACAATTAAAGTCTCTCCTTCTTACAAATTATATTACTCTCCCTCTTTCTGCACCATATGTAAATAAAGTACAAAATCCATCATTGTCGACGAATACCCAAGTTGGCGAAGCATCGCTGTTATATTTCCTCTATGATATGTACCATGATTTACGACATGTTGTACCAACTCTAAAATTGAAGTTTCTAATTTCCCTACATATGGATTCTCAATAACAAATACAGCATTCACGTCTTGTATTGTACTTAAAAAGTCTTTATATTGATTTGTCATATTTTCAAACATTTTTTCTAATTCATGTAACGATTTAGTTTCGATTTGTTTTCGTAAATTTTCTCGGTCTTGTATTGCTTCATTCATACTTTTACCATGCAATATGTGTAACCACACTTGATCTGTAATATAAATATGCGCAAATGTCTCCTTGATTGATGGAAATACACTCTGTATCTGTTCATTAAAAACAGTCTCATAATTTGGTAATTCTTTTAGTCGATTGAATAATCGTATATTAGCCCAAGCATGGTAATCCACCTGTTTTAACATGTACTCTTTCAATCGAAATCGCCTCCTTATTGTATGAAACGAATAGTTTGTTTCTTCATTTCTGATTCTCTATCAGCCTTTACAATTCCTTTTTCTTCAATTTCACGTTTATCTATAGTTTTATATTTTACATACGTATGAAATTCCGTTTGAAATGGAAACGGTGTAATCCGAATTGTTTCCTCATCTATCCATTCAGCTTGAATAGGTTTCCCCTCTTTACTATTAAACATTTCTGTTCCTTCAAAACCATCTTTAAACAAATCAATTTCATCTTTCTTTTCTACCCCTGGTTTATTCATACAGACATATAAAGAAAGTTCATCGCAAAACTTTAATAATCTATAATGTTTATCGAACATCGCAAATTGTTCTTTTGTTAGTGTTTTCAATATTCTTTTTTGTCGTTCCAATTCCCCTGTATAAAATGACATCATCTCTTCATCTTCCTCATTTAATGGAAATGATAAAAAATGCTTACTACAAAGTAATGCTCCGTATGGATTGGAATCTTCAATTTCATTCAAACCAATCGTATAAAAGACAAAGCGTAATGAACTTGGACAATCCATAAATGTATATGGGATATTTTTAGCATCATTCAAAATTGGTACTTTATCAAGTTCTATCCATCCTCTATCATGCTCATATATTGCATCAATTGTCTCTTTTAAATATGTGTCATCTTCAAAAAAATCTTCTTTTATATGCTTCGCAATCTCTCCAGCTAAAAAACCATGATCATGTTGACGAATTAATATACTTTCTTTCTCATCCTTTTCACGAAAAATCATCCGTATACTCCCCCTCATCCTCATATTACAACGTTTTCTATGCATCAATTCTTAATTAATCCCTAATTATTAGCAGGGATTCAGTTTCTTGCAACGAAATTAACATAACTATATAGCATTCTTTCTAACAATATAAATAGCTTTATCTTTACTAACTATTATACTAAATCATTCATTCCAAAAAATTTTTTTATGAGGTGAAAACATGAACAAAACAGAATTAATTAAAAATGTCGCACAATCAGCTGATATTTCTCAAAAGGATGCTTCTGCAGCTGTACAATCTGTATTTGACACAATTGCTACTGCATTACAATCTGGCGATAAAGTTCAATTAATCGGCTTTGGAACTTTTGAAGTGCGTGAAAGATCTGCTCGTACGGGACGTAATCCACAAACTGGCGAAGAAATTCAAATCGCTGCTGGTAAAGTTCCTGCATTTAAAGCAGGTAAAGAGTTAAAAGAAGCTGTGAAATAAACAAGAAACCAGCCATTTTATAGGCTGGTTTCTTGTTTTAATTTAGTAATTCCTTTATATTCTCTGCATGATACACTTCACAAATATAAAATATACATTTGCAGTTACTTACAATTTGATATTTTCTTGTTGGATACACATTCGCTGCAACAGAGCATCCATCAAATAATTCAATAATATTTCCAGAAGGCTGATACCCCTCGTATAATACGTTTCTTCTTACTTTCATCCTTTCTATAAGTTTTTCAACTGGAATGTTTCCACTCTCTAATTCACTCTTAATTGTATTTGGTAAAAACGAAGTGTCCGCAAAAATTAGATTTTCAGATAACACTTTTCCTTTATAACTAACATGAGATACACGGTAAAGAAATGTTCCGTTTTTATCAAAGAAATTCTTTGCTTCTTTCGGGATGTATTGTCTATCAAGTACCTCTTGTTCGAGGACATCAAACTGAACTGTATCATTCAATAACTTTTCTAAAGCATGAATAGATGATGTATCTCCAGCAAATAAAATATTTTTAATTGCTTGTACATTATAAGTGAATTCATTTGTTCTATTTTCCGCTACTAACATGAGGAACACCTCTTCTATAAGATATTTTATTAAACTTATTTATAATTTAAAAGCTCTACTGCGTCTATCTGTGTGATTTTAGTTACTTCTTTACTAAATATTGCAATTGAAGCCATATAATCTACACTTGGTCTTATATCTTCAATCATTGTAGTTTCTACTAACTCATGTCTATCCTTAAAAACTAACAAGTTTGGAGGATCATTTGGGGCTGAGATAGTAATATCCACTGGTGGAATCATTAGTCCTTCACCTGTCGCTTTGAGCACTGCTTCTTTTCTAGTCCAATATGTTAAAAAACCTTCTATTTTCTGTTCATTAGGTAATTTCATAACTTGCGCTATTTCAATGTCTGTTAATACGCCTTCTGCCATTTTCATAACATCTACATTTGGATTCATTTGTTCAACATCAACGCCTACAGGTGCAGACTTTGTAAATGCAACAACAACCCACTCACCTGAATGTGAAACCGATATTTGTGGCATTCCTTCTGGTAATTGCGGTCTGCCATGTTGTAATTTACATACTGGGCACATTCGATCAATCGGCACTTGCACTGGCGACATAGAAAGTATCTTCCCAAGAACTAATCTACTAATTACGCAACCTATTATAAAACGGGCACGATCTGCCGAATGATGATATGAATTTGCTTTCTCTCGTTCAACGTCATTTAGTAAATTGTAATGCCATGATTGTAAATCTGAAATTCTTCCCCACCATATTTGACAATCATTCTCATTCAAAGTTGGTATAGAATCTACAACTTTACTTTCTATCATGTAAACTCTCCTTTATACAACGAATATCAATTGTTATTCATTGACAAGTGCTTTCTGTTTTTTTGATACGGATAACATTTTTTCTTTCTTCTTTGACATTACCTCTTTATCAGAAATACGTAAAGAAAATAGTAATGCTACGAGTAAAAATATTGCTGATCCAATTAATGCCGCTTGATATGGCAAGAAATCTGAATGAGCATTATGTTGTGCACTGTTATTTCCAAAACCGGCTAGTATACTAGCTAAAACAGCAACTCCTATCGCTGAACCTAATCGATTTTGCACATTGAATATAGTAGTCGCTCTCCCCATAGAAGGTGGTGCGATATTGTTAAATGCAGAAAATTGAACTGCTCCAACAGACTGACCTAAGAAAATACCGATGCCAAACAATAATGCCCGAATTTGCCATGGGTTCGTATCGTGATTTACAAAACTTAATAAAACAAAGATAATCGCCGTACAAATTAATCCAATAGAAATTACCTTTCGAGCTCCTAATTTCTTATATGACCATGGCACAATCTGTGACGATATCATTAACCCAATCGCCTCTGGAAATGTCGTAAGGCCTGATTCCAGTGCGGAAACTCCTATTACATTTTGATACATAAGTGGAAAAACAAATAACATTCCTAGTAAACCAGCGGATGAAAACAATGAAATAAGGCTCATTTTTCTAAAGACTGGTTCTTTTAATAATCGTAAATCTAACATCGGTTGCTTTACTCTAAGTTCTACAACGATGAACAATGTAATAAATACAATCCCAGCTATCCCAGTACTCATAATTTCTGGAGAAACCCAGCCTTTTGATGGTCCTTGACTAAGTGCATAAATTATCATCGCAAATCCTGGTGCTGAAAGAACAAAACCGAGAGAATCAAAACGACCAGCTGACTTTTCAATATGCTCTTTTAAAAATAGAAGACCGAATAGTAACACTACGATTCCAAACGGTAAATTAATATAAAATGCCCAGCGCCAAGACATTTGATCTACAAAAAAACCGCCAATAATTGGTCCTACTGCCGGTGCGACAGCAATTGGCAATACAATAAACCGTGAAATTTTCGGCCTTTCCTCTGGCGAAAATGTTCGGAATAACATCGCCATCCCAACTGGTGTTAAAAGCCCCCCGCCAGCACCTTGAATGATACGAAAAATATTCAATGAAGTAATATCGCTCGCTATTCCACATAATGCAGACGCAGTTGTAAATACGAAAAGAGCAATTAGAAATACTCTTTTCGTACCGAAGCGATCTCCCAACCAACCGGAAATTGGAAGAAAAACAGCTAAGCTAACTAAATACCCAACATTAACCGTCCCCATCGCAGATGGCGGCACTTGTAGTTCTTTACTTATCGTTTGTAATGCTACATTTACAATTGTTGCATCCATTGCAGCCATAAACATCGCTGTAATATAAACGATACTTACAACTACTTTTGGATTTATTTTTACCTTCATTATCGTTTTCCTACTAATATTTTTTCGCCAGCTTGATAACTTTTTGGATTCAAATCTTTCCAGTTAGTTTCAACATATTGTAAGCAAACTTGTCTACTAGCTTCTTCATGTACGACATTCCATCCAATAGGTACATCGAGAAAGGCAGGCCAGAGAGAATACTGGCCCTCCTCATTCATTAATACTTTATATGTGTAATTATCATTTTCAAATGGATTCGTCATACTGTACTTACCCCTTTCTTATTCTGCAAATATTCCGCTAATACTTGTCCAATTTCTGTAAGTGGTCCTGGTTGACATAAATCTTTATGTCTACAATCAATATCGTGTTGTACAATTTTCCCATCTAAGTAATTTAGCCACGTATTTGGAGAAATAGGATCAAACCAGTCTGGTATAACAGTAGATCTAAAGAATAAAATATCTCCGTTATAAACTTTCGGTACATACTTCCCTAACAACCCTACCGAATTTACATATGTTTCTTTCAAGTTCAAAATAGTCTCTTCCTCAAGACTTGCTAATGCACTTCCATCTTTACGAAGTATTTCAACTGCACTTTCCATCGTAAGTGGTTTACCATCCATGTTATCTGGATCATATCCACCTAAAGCAAGTAATGCGATTAACGCCTCTTCTTCAGTTGGTGCTTCCGTATTCGGTAGGAAGTGGCCAGGATAAGAATCTAGCATAACGAGTAATTCTACTTCTTCCCCTTCATTTTGTAGTTGCGCTGCCATTGCATGAACAACATTTCCTCCGAGCGACCAACCGAGTAAACGATATGGTCCGTGAGGCTGTACTTCACGAACGTGTTTTAAATAATCCGCTGCCATCTCCTCTAAACTTTTTGGAAGTTCTTCATTTTTAGCAATACCACGTGCCTGTACACCGTAGATTGGATAGTCTGTACCTAAAGATTTCATAAGTCCTGCATAGCACCAACTTAATCCACCTGCTGGGTGTACACAAAATAGTGGTAATTGGTCTCCACTTGCTCGTAATGGAAGCAACACATCAAGTGCACTTTGTCCATTTCCCACTGCAAGTCTTTCAGCAAGACCTGCAACAGTAGGTGCCGCAAATAAAGTTCCGATATTTAGTTCAACCCCAAGTGCTTCTTTAATACGGCTCATAAGCTGTACTGCAAGAAGTGAATGGCCACCTAGATCAAAGAATCCGTCATCAATTCCAATTTGAGGCACACTTAAAACTTCTGTAAACAAGTCACATAGCATTTCTTCTTGCGGTGTTCTTGGTCCACGACTAGAAGATGATGCGATAAATTCTGGAGCTGGCAATGCCTTTCTATCTAATTTACCGTTTGGAGTTAAAGGCAACTCATTTACTATAACAAAAGCGTATGGAACCATGTAATCTGGTAAACTACCACCAGCATACTGACGCATTTCATTCGTATCAATCATTTCATTATTTGATGCAACGATATAAGCAACTAACCGTTTATCTCCTGGTTGATCTTCCCTTACAATAACGGCGACTTGTTCAACTTTAGGATGTTTCATTATTACCGCTTCTATTTCCCCTAACTCAATTCGGAATCCACGAATTTTTATTTGGTGATCTGCACGTCCTATATAATCTAGCGTCCCATCTTGACCCCAACGCGCTAAGTCTCCAGTACGATACATTCTTGTACCTGGCTTCCCAAATGGATCTGCAATAAACCGTTCTGCAGTTAAGCCTGCTCTTCCTAAATATCCACGAGCAAGCCCTGCACCTGCAACATACATTTCTCCAACTACTCCAGGTGGCACTGGTTGTAAATAGTTGTCTAACACATATACTTTAAGATCAGGTATACTACACCCAATTAAACTGTTTGCTCGTAAAGAGACTATTATTTCATCTAATTCAATATAACTAACATGTACTGTCGTCTCCGTAATACCATACATATTAATAAGCTTTGGTGCATTATGAGAATGTCGACTATACCAATCTTCTAATCGACTTAGCTCAAGTGCTTCTCCTCCAAAAACAACATATCGTAAAGATAATTTTTGGCCAATCTCTTCATTTTCACGATCTGCTTGCATCAATTGATAGAACGCTGATGGAGTTTGGTTTAAAACAGTTACCTTTTCTTTAACAAGAAGTTGTAAAAATTCTTTCGGCGACCGACTTACAGTATGTGGTACTACGACTAGACGCCCTCCATATAACAAAGGCCCCCAAATTTCCCAAACCGAGAAATCAAAAGCGTATGAATGGAACATCGTCCAAACATCGTCTGCGTCAAATTGGAACCAATGATCAGTTGCTCCTAAAAGTCTCACTACATTTTGATGAGGTATCATAACGCCTTTCGGTCTACCTGTTGAACCTGACGTATAAATAACGTAAGCAATATGTGAAGGAGTTAACGGCTTCACACGCTCCATTTCATCAATATTGTCTTCACTATATTTCTCAATTTCTTCTATTACTTTTACATCATCAACTAAAATTTTCAGTTCCTCATCACATTCAATTTCCACATTTGAATTTGTTAAAACACATGATGGTTTCGCATCGTGGAGCATAAATGAAATACGATCAGACGGGTAATCTGGATCTAATGGAAGATAACCTGCTCCTGCTTTAAGAACCGCAAGTAAACTCACAACCATATTTAAAGACCTCGGCATTGCTAAAGCAGCGAGTTGATCAGGACCGATTCCTTTTGCTATTAACAAACGAGCTATTTTATTTGCTTTTTTATTTAACTCTTCATAAGTTAATTTCTTATCTTCAAAGACAACAGCAATAGAGTTTGGATTTATATGAGCCTGCTTTTCAAATAATTGTGGCAATGTCATTTCTGGTGCAATTTGAAAACCACCATTCCACTTTTCTAATACTGTATTTTTCTCTGCTAAAGTTAATATTTCTAATCTGCCAATG
>Ga0209463_1001464_pt1 | contig 14459 bp, 15 predicted proteins | sample AgamicMgSfrz_FD_187169 | JGI IMG/M metagenome (GOLD analysis project Ga0209463, IMG submission 187169) | Agave microbial communities from Guanajuato, Mexico - Mg.Sf.rz (SPAdes) (version 2) | ecosystem: Host-associated > Plants > Phyllosphere > Phylloplane/Leaf | place: Guanajuato, Mexico... | reverse complement strand
ATCCATGTCGCCTTCCGGCCTTTCTGCCGCTTCTGCTTTCGCCTGTTTTCGGGCCAGTGCTACAGCCTTCGCCTTGGCCGCGGCCTCTGCCTTTTGTTTCGCTAAGTCTTCCTTTTCACTCATCTATATCACCCGCTTTCCGGTTTTCGCCTCATAACGGATTTTTTCTTTTAATTTATTGATCCCGTAAATAAGTGCAGCTGGGTTTGGGGGACAACCCGGTATATATACATCGACAGGTACAATTTGATCTACCCCTTTGACCACTGAGTAAGAGTGAACATAAGGCCCGCCAGCAGTTGCACAGGAGCCCATTGCAATAACCCATTTCGGTTCTGGCATTTGTTCGTATAATCTACTTATTATTGGAGCCATTTTTTTCGTTACCGTTCCTGAAACAATCATGACATCCGATTGTCTGGGGGATGTCCGAAAAAAAGAACCAAATCGGTCCAAATCATAATGAGAGGAGCCGACACCCATCATTTCAATTGCACAACATGCCAAACCGAAAGTCATTGGCCATAGTGAGTTACTTCTAGCCCAGCCTTTTATTTGTTCAAGTGTGGATAAGAAAATACTATGGCGCATTTCTTCCATTTCTTTAGGGGTAAGTTCATCCAACTTCAATTCCACTTTAACACCTTCTTTTTCCAAGCATAGATTAGCCCTAGCATAAGGATCACGACAAAAAACAGCATTTCAATCAATGCAAACAGTCCGAGTTCATCATAGGCAACCGCCCATGGGTAAAGAAAAACCGTTTCTACATCAAATATGACGAACATCAATCCAAATAGATAATACCTGACATTGAATTGAACCCTTGAATCCTGAAAAGGTTCGATTCCGCTTTCATAAGTCGTATACTTCATATCTGTCGGTTTATAAGGCCTTAGCAGTCTACCAAGAAATAAAGCGATCACAGGTAATAAAATTCCGAGACAAAGGAAAACAAATACAATTAAATAATTATTTTGGTAAATATGCAGCTGTCCCATGTTCATCTCCCTTTATGGATATATCATGTTAAATGGCTACAATTTAAGTTTGCTTGTCTTCATTTTGGATACGTTATAAATATTATGCAGGGTAACATTCTTTTAGAAGCTACGTGAAAGGAGGGGTATGAAGCAATAAATGTAAGCGTATACATTATAACATTAGGATAAAAGCATGTCGACGAGTTAAGGTTTAAAATGGAAAATACTTTACTCTATAATTCGACATTTTTTCCTAATTCTGATATTCCATGTCAATAATCTTCAAAAACCAACTGGATAAAAAAACACCTGATCTTACCACGAATGGTTTGATCAGGTGTTTTCATCAATTAAAGTTATCGCATTTCTGCAATTTGGATTCGGTTGATTGCACGTTTAAGCGCTAAATCAGCTCTTTTGGCATCATTTGATCCATCATTGTTCTGCAATCTTTGTTCAGCACGGGCTTTTGCTGCTTGAGCACGTGCAAGATCGATAGTTTCAGCTCTTTCAGCAGATTGAGCTAAAATGGTTACCACATCAGGGCGAACTTCTAAGAAGCCACCATTTACAGCTACATAGTCTGTGTTGCTTCCATTTTTAAGACGGACAGCACCAATGGTAAGCGGGGCTACAGTTGGAACGTGTCCAGCCATGATTCCCAGCTCACCGCTTTTAGCTTTAGTGCTTACCATTTCAACTTCTGCATCATATACTGGGCCATCGGGAGTAACAACATTGACTTTAATGGTCTTCATTTCATTCCCTCCTAGGTCCCTTTAATTAAGCCATTTCTTTTGCTTTAGCAACAACTTCTTCGATGCGGCCAACTAGACGGAAAGCATCTTCTGGAAGTTCGTCATATTTTCCAGCTAGGATATCTTTGAATCCTTGGACTGTTTCTTTAACTGGTACATAAGATCCCTTTTGACCAGTGAATTGTTCAGCCACGTGGAAGTTTTGTGACAAGAAGTTTTGAATTCTACGAGCACGTTGAACGATTACTTTTTCGTCTTCGCTTAATTCGTCCATACCTAAGATGGCAATAATATCTTGAAGTTCTTTATATTTCTGTAAAGTCGATTGCACTTGACGAGCCACTTTATAGTGCTCAGCCCCAACGATTTCTGGGCTAAGGGCACGAGAAGAAGACGCCAATGGATCAACTGCAGGGTAGATACCCATTTCAGAAAGTTTACGCTCAAGGTTAGTTGTTGCATCCAAGTGAGCGAAAGTTGTAGCTGGAGCCGGATCCGTATAGTCATCGGCAGGTACATAGATCGCTTGAATGGATGTAACTGAACCTTTATTTGTTGAAGTGATACGTTCTTGCAATTGGCCCATTTCAGTAGCAAGAGTTGGTTGGTAACCAACCGCTGAAGGCATACGTCCTAGTAGGGCGGAAACCTCAGAACCTGCTTGTGTGAAACGGAAAATGTTATCGATGAAGAATAGAACGTCTTGTCCTTGTTCGTCACGGAAATATTCAGCCATTGTCAAACCGCTAAGAGCTACACGCATACGTGCACCTGGCGGCTCGTTCATTTGTCCGAATACCATTGCCGTTTTCTTGATAACACCGGAATCAGTCATCTCGTAGAAAAGGTCATTACCTTCACGAGTACGCTCACCTACACCAGCGAATACCGAGATACCGCCGTGCTCTTGTGCGATGTTATTGATAAGTTCTTGGATAAGTACAGTTTTACCAACACCGGCTCCACCGAAGAGACCGATTTTACCACCTTTGATGTAAGGAGCAAGTAAATCTACTACTTTAATACCAGTTTCAAGAATTTCAACAGTTGTTGATAAGTCCTCAAAAGTCGGTGCTTGTCTGTGAATTGGATCACGGCGCACCTCTGCTGTAAGTGGTTCGAATAGGTCAATGTTTTCCCCTAATACGTTGAAAACGCGGCCTAGTGTTACTTCACCTACAGGAACGGAAATTGGAGCTCCTGTATCAACAGTCTCTGCACCACGGGTTAAACCATCAGTGGAAGACATTGCTACAGTACGAACTGTATTATCACCTAGTTGAAGGGCTACTTCAAGAGTTAGTCCTGTACCAGACGCTGTATTTTCGATTCTTAACGCGTTATAGATCTTAGGAAGTTGTCCGTCTTCGAATTTCACGTCAACAACCGGACCCATAACTTGAGTAACGCGTCCTATATTCATCGTTTTCCCTCCTAACGTTGCTTATAACGACAATCTAGTTTATGGAACGGCCAAGCATCGTCCGGTCCGACCGTCCCTTTAATAATTTTATTCTAAAGCAGCTGCACCGCCGACAATTTCCGTTATTTCTTGAGTAATTGCGGCCTGACGTGCACGGTTATATTGCAATGAAAGTGAATCAATCAATTCTTTAGCATTATCGGTCGCATTTTTCATTGCAGTCATACGTGCAGAGTGCTCACTTGCTTTACCATCTAGCAAAGCACCATAAATTAAACTTTCTGCGTACTGAGGCAGTAATACCTCAAGGATTTCTTCTGCATTCGGTTCAAATTCATAAGAAGTCATTGCTGCATTGGAAGTATTAAAGTCAGCTAACGGAAGGACTTGCGTTTCCGTTACATCCTGCTGGATTGGGCTGACATAATGGTTATAGTACATGTAAAGCTCATCACACAGTTCATTTAGATACAAATTCACTGTTGATTTTGCAAGGGAGCTAATGTCAGCGAAAGAAGGCTGATCAGGAACTCCAGTTACTTCAAGCTCTACGTGCATGTTACGGCTGACAAAGAAATCACGGCCAACCCTTCCGATTGCGATAATGACGAACTCATCATTGGATTTATGGCGTTCAAGAATGGTTTTATGAACGTGGCGAAGGATACTACTATTGTATGCTCCTGCCAATCCGCGGTCCGATGTGATTACCAGGTAACCGGTTTTCTTAACTGGACGCGAGACAAGCATTGGGTGAGATGCACCCGTACTTCCGTTCGCAATACTTGATACTACTTCTTGAATTTTATCCATATATGGAACATATGCTTTAGCATTAGCTTCTGCACGGTTCATTTTAGAAGCAGATACCATCTGCATCGCTTTTGTAATTTGACTCGTCTTTTTCGTTGAAGTAATCCGAGACTTAATATCGCGTAAAGAGGCCATTCATTCTCACCACCCTTTATAAATTAGTTAGACCTTATTATTCAGAAATAACGAAGTTCTTTTTGAACTCGTTAATTGCAGCAACGATAGCAGCATCTTCAGGAAGACCTTTCGTTGTGCGAATGTGATCTAATAATTCCGGATGAGAACGATCTAGGAATACATAGTATTCTTCTTCAAAACGAAGGATATCCGATACTGGAATATCATCTAAATGACCTTTGGTCAATGCATAGAAAATCATGACTTGTTTTTCAACTTTGATCGGTTTGTTTAGATCTTGTTTTAGAACTTCAACTGTACGAGCACCACGGTTAAGTTTTGCTTGAGTTGCAGCATCAAGATCAGAACCGAATTGAGAGAATGCTTCCAATTCACGATAAGAAGCCAAGTCTAGACGTAAAGTACCAGCAACTTTCTTCATCGCTTTAATTTGTGCAGATCCACCAACACGGGATACGGATAGACCAGCGTTAATCGCAGGACGTACACCCGAGAAGAACAAATCGGATTGCAAGAAGATTTGTCCATCAGTGATGGAAATTACGTTTGTTGGAATGTAAGCAGAGATGTCGCCTGCTTGTGTTTCAACAAATGGAAGCGCAGTGATTGAACCGGCACCTAAAGTGTCATTCAATTTAGCTGCACGCTCAAGTAAACGGGAGTGCAAGTAGAATACATCCCCTGGGAATGCTTCACGACCTGGAGGACGGCGAAGTAGCAAGGAAAGTTCACGGTATGCAGATGCTTGTTTAGAAAGATCATCATATACCACAAGAACGTGCTTGCCAGCGAACATGAACTCTTCACCCATAGTCACACCAGCATATGGCGCTAGGTATAAAAGCGGTGCTGGTTGAGAAGCTGATGCAGATACAACGATTGTGTAATCCAATGCACCATTTTTACGTAGTGTTTCAACAGTTCCACGAACAGTTGATTCTTTTTGACCGATAGCCACATAGATACAGATCATATCTTGGTCAGCTTGGTTAAGGATTGTATCGATCGCAACTGATGTTTTACCAGTTTGACGGTCACCGATGATTAACTCACGTTGTCCACGTCCGATAGGTACTAACGCATCGATTGCTTTAATTCCTGTTTGTAATGGTTCATGAACAGATTTACGGTCCATAACACCTGTAGCAGGACTTTCGATTGGACGAGTTTTTGTTGTAGCGATCGGACCAAGACCATCTAATGGCTGTCCTAGCGGATTCACGACACGTCCGATTAATTCTTCTCCAACTGGTACTTCCATGATACGGCCAGTACGGCGTACTTCACTGCCTTCTTGAATGTCTCTGAATGGTCCAAGAATAACAACACCTACGTTATTTTGCTCAAGGTTTTGTGCCAATCCCATTGAACCATTAGAAAATTCTAAGAGCTCCCCAGCCATTGCATTGTCTAAACCATGAACGCGAGCGATACCATCACCAACAGTGATTACTGTACCTACATCGCTTACTTTAATTTCCGACTGATAGTTTTCAATCTGCTTTTTAATCAGCGCACTGATTTCTTCAGCTTTGATGCTCATGAATTTCACCCCTATCTGTGAATATTAACCTAATAGTTGTTTGCTAAGGCGATCAAGCTTCCCACGTATCGTTCCGTCATAAATACGGTTACCGATTTGAAGTTTGATACCGCCAAGAATATTGCTATCCGTAACATTAGTGATACGCAAATTACGTTTGCCGATCTTTGCAGCAAAAGCTGAAGACACAGCCTCCGCTTCAGCTTCAGTTAATGGATTTACTGTATAAACAGTCGCATCCGCAACTGAATTTTCTTCATTCGCAAGTTCAATGAACTCTTGTGCCATGGCAGTCACTTCACTTGTACGATGACGCTCCACCATTAACATTACAGTGTTTCGAACGGAAGACGAAAGACTTGCAAATGCATTTGCAAGCATTGTATTTTTTGCATCTCTAGTCATTTTAGGATGAGCCAAGAAGCTTAATAGATCTTTATCATTTGTGAAAACTTCATTCACTATGCGAAGCTCTTCTTCAAGTTGGTTAATGAGATTTTGCTCTTTCGCAATTTGGAAAAGAGCTACAGCATAACGTCCTGCTACAGTTATATCGCTCATTTACCTTCTCCTGCCTCTTGAATATATTCATTGATTAGTTTTTCTTGATCAGCTGATGAAAGTTCTTTCTCAATCACCTTAGAGGCGATCATGACAGATAATGAAGCTACTTGCTCGCGTAAGGCGGCAACTGCTTTTTCTCTCTCTTGAACGATTTCACGTTTTGCTGATTCTTTAACACGTTCAGCCTCTGCACGCGCTTGATTAATAATATCTTCGCGTTGTGCTTCGCCTTGTTGCTTAGCATTCTCTATAAGTTGTCCCGCTTCAGTACGAGATTGTTTTACGATTTCACGCTGTTCTTCTAAATATTTCAGTGCTTCTTTTCTGCTAACTTCAGCTGCTTCAATTTCATTCGCAACATGCTCTTCACGTTCTTTCATGATGCCCATTAGCGGACCCCATGCAAACTTCTTAAGCAACGCTAACAAAATAATAAAGATTACAAGCTGGTATATGATATCCCCACCATTAAAGTGGACTGCTTGACCAAGAACATAATTGCTTGTTAACACGCTCGGTTCACTCCCTTCATGAGATTCACTATTGAAGTTCTGTATTTTCGATTGACAGTATCACTGCCATAAATGTTCACTTTAACACAGAGCAATGGCGAAGGGTCTCCTTGGATCATCTTCGCCATTATTGAACTTTTTCAAGTTATCTTATTTACCCATTACAATAAACGCGATAACTACAGCGATGATTGGAAGTGCCTCAACTAATGCAATACCAACGAACATTGTAGTTTGAAGCATACCACGAGCTTCTGGCTGACGAGCCATTCCTTCAATTGTACGCCCAACGATAAGACCGTTACCAATACCCGCACCTAGTGCACCTAATCCAACTGCGATAGCAGCAGCTATAAGACCTAAAGAACCTGTCATGATAAATTTCCTCCTTGAAATGTTGTTTTATTTTTTCATCAATATAATGTTCTAAATGAACAATATTTATAATTAATGGTCGTCACTTACTTTATGGGAAAGATAAACCATCGTTAACATAGTAAAGATAAAAGCTTGAATGGAGCCGACAAAGATACTAAACCCTTCCCAAGCTAACATCGGTAATGCAGCAGTGGCTGCACCCACAACACCACTTGTTCCTAGTCCAGCAAGTAAAGTTAATAGTAACTCACCCGCATAAATATTCCCGTAAAGCCGCAATCCTAGAGTTAACGTATTAGCGAACTCCTCAATAATCTTTAACGGAAACAAGAAACCCATTGGCTGAACATAAGTTTTGGCATAATTTTTCATGCCTCTCATCTTGATACCATAATAATGAGTTAAACCCATTACCATAACTGCCAAAGTTAAAGTTATTGCCGGATCAGATGTAGGTGATTTCCACCAAAGTTCATGTCCTATTACAATCGAGAACGGCAATCCTAACATGTTTGAAACAAATACGTACAATATTAACGTCATTCCCAACATTAGGAACTGACCACCCGTACGCCAATCCATATTGCTGTTGATGATATTTTTCACAAAATCCATAACCCATTCGATAAAGTTTTGGATACCTGTTGGCTTCATCGCAAGTTTTCGAGTTGCTGCTACAGCAATAATGAAGACAATGAGACTTGCGATGGTCATCATAAGAACATTAGCCAAGTTGAAATGTATTCCGGTATTCATAAATTCCCACATGGGAGCTTCATGATTCAACAGTATTCACCTCTCTTCTTTACTACCTACGTATGTTTTGCATAAAATAATCTATCATAATGACAAAGTAAACTGTCATTAATCCCACAACCACGCAGACAACCTGAAATTCACCAGGATATCTCAATGCAATAATTGCAGCTAAACCCGCTACAGACATTCTAGTTAAACTACCAAGGGAGCGCGTTTTCTTACCTTCGGCAACCTCTTGGGCGAACTTCTTGTTCTTTTTGACCATTGACCAGAATATAAATAGGCTGAAGGCAGTTCCAAGCAATAATCCTTGGAAGACTGAATCATGGGAAGTGAAAACCACCCCAAGTAGATAAATACCCATTAAATACAACATGTATTTTAGCTGCCTATTGAACATTTTTTCCAATTCTAGCATTTTGTCATGTAATCTCCCTAGAAATATTGTAGTATCTTGTTTAGCTTAGGAGAATTTGCCCGTAACAAGTCCAAATAGAAGGTCAAAAACTTACTTCTATTTGACACGTTATTAACGTATGAAACCCCTCTCATTTTACATCCTTAGTTAGCATACAATAGGCTAGAATCATTGTCAATGAGTGGTTAGTGAAATTTGTCACAGGTTTGTAATTATTAACGAATTGTTCACAAATTATCTTTTTTCTTCTATTGACATCCGTTTTATTTTACTTATTAGCCTCTGTTCACTCAATAAGTAACGTCTTTTCTATCCGATCTTCCCTTCCGCCCCTTCTCGCAAAAATTATCGCTTTATACACTCCTTTAGGAGGCAAGTCCTTTTTCAATACATCTTTTTTGATCAAACCGGAAGGAGCAGATCTCGACCAATCCAAATATCCAGCGAATTTCAAGCTATCTTCCTCATAAAGGGCAATACCGAATTCTTCAGCCCCGCGCGGAAGATACATTTCGTATCGATATGTGCCTTCCTGGTCCCCTTGGCCAAAATCAAATCCCATTATCCTTGGATAATCAGGCTCTTCTTTTACATATAAATAAGGAAGGGATATTCTTTTGGTTCCTTCCATTATAATGAGGTATCCATCAAAGACTCCCTTTTTAAGCTTGGCTGGGTTGACCTGCAATCCGACTTTTATCCGTTTCTTTTCCTTCGGTTTCAAAGTAAGGGATTTCGGCAATTCCCAAGTTAGTCCCATCTCTTTTAATGGGACCATGAATGAGTACTTCCTCATTTCCGTTCCGGTATTTTCTATGACTATCGTTTCATGATGCTCTTCAATTCCCTCTTTTTTTGTATACATCCCAAAGGACAATGAGCTTGGATTCAAGAGCGTGTCCGCTTTTAACGCTTCGTCGACCTGGATGCGTCCAGCCCCCTGTTCATATGTGTGATACAATTGGTTTGCTGTTTTCCTCAATGGCTTGGAAGTGCTCATCAATGCAGATTTCACTTGATCAGGAGTCCATTCCGGGTGTTTTTGCAGGATTAAGGCGCATGCTCCTGCAACATGCGGTGCGGACATACTTGTTCCATCCAGGGACATATATCCTTTAGGAATGGTGCTTTCAATTTCCACTCCCGGTGCCAATACGTCAGGCTTTATTCCCCATGATACGGTTACCGGTCCCCTGGAGCTAAAATCCGCAAGCCTATCCTGCTCGTTCTTATAAACAAATTGAACGGTTTTGCTCTGCCCTTGCTCCATGATTTGCTTGAGCTGCAATCCATCTCTTCTATTAATGGAGGCGGCTGGGATGTTCATTTCTTTTTCCAAGCTTCCAGTAAAGGTCCCGCTCGTATTATTAAAAACAATTACACCCTTCGCACCTGCCTTTTCTGCATTGGATACTTTCTGCTGGAAGGTAAGTGTGCCACGTTCCATCAACACAATCTTATCCCGAACATTCTTCAGGTCCTTTTCATTACCCAGTCCTCCATATATGACATCCTCGGAAAACGTCAGGTTCCATTTTTTAGAGCCTTGAAACAAGGTTAAATGCGATTGATACTTTTTTGATCCAAGTCCGTAAATCATATACGGCACCCTTAAGGGCGGAGTCGAAGCCCCAACGGATATCGCTTTTTCCGCTGTACCGGGTGAACCGACGGTCCATACAGCCGGTCCGGAATTCCCGTTTGATGTCACGGCAACGATGCCGCTTTCCACAGCCTTATTCAACGCGAGGGAGATAGGTAAATCAGGACCATTGACGTTATTGCCTAGAGAGAGGTTCAATACATCCACCTTATCCTTCATGGCTGACTCAATGGCCGTCAATACTTGATCTGTATCTCCGGAACCGCCTGGCCCCAAAGCACGATATGCATAAATCTCCGCTTCAGGTGCGACGCCTTTCATTTTTCCATTGGCTGCAATGATGCCCGCCACATGAGTGCCATGCAATGTATCCAGGTCGCCTTGATTTTTGGTTTCCATCGGATCTGCATCACCATCAACCAGATCCTTACCTCCTTTATAAGCTCGTTGCAAATCTGGATGTGTATAATCGATGCCAGTATCGATTATTCCTACCTTTATCCCTTTCCCGGTGATCCGGTGATTCTCCTTATCAAAGAAACCCCTGACCCTGTCTCCTCCTATGTATGGGACACTTTTATCCAACACGGCTTGATAAACGGATACTTCCGTTACGGCCTGAATTTCCCCCTCCTTTTTAAGTTGTTCTATCTCATTCATTTTCCCATGAAGGGAAAATCCATTCAGGGCAACCGAATAAACATTCCGTAATTGAAGGGATGGATATTTTTTAAGCAATTTTTCAACCTTTTCTCGTTGAAACGCCTTATCCATCGTGACAACAACGGTTACTTCCTTAGATTCAGATAGTTTTGGTAAAGGCGGCAGAATGACGGATGCCCAGCCCTTTTCATTTTGATAAATAAATATAAAAAGGAAAACAAACACTATGAACGTTTTCTTTCCCAACATAATCATCCCCTTAGCAGTTAGCTTTTCTCAACAACCTTGGAGTATGCAAATAAAAAAAGGAAAAGCGCATGGCTTTTCCCTTTTTATGGTTCAAATCTATTTGGCGGCATATTCACTTGCTTGAAATAGTAACGGATGGCTTCAGCTATGCGGACCGAAGCATTTCCGTCCCCATATGGATTTGAAGCTTTGGACATTTTTTCGTGCACCTCTTGATCGGTGAGCAATTCATGTGCCAAATCATATATGGTTTGTTCATCAGTACCAGCCAATCTTAAGGTTCCGGCCGTAATCCCCTCAGGACGTTCGGTCGTATCCCTTAAAACCAGGACGGGTACACCAAGTGACGGTGCCTCTTCCTGGATTCCTCCAGAATCAGTCAAAATCAGATAGGCTCTAGAAGCGAAGTTATGGAAATCCAATACATCCAGCGGTTCGATCAAATGAACCCGCGGATCGTCCCCGAGAACTTCGTTTGCCAATTCTTGAACAAGCGGATTTAAATGGACAGGATATACCACTTGAACATCATCATGCTCAACAATGATTCTCTTAACGGCCCTGAAGATATTCCTCATGGGTTCCCCTAGATTTTCCCTGCGATGGGCGGTAAGCAAAATGAGCCTGTCTTCTCCAAGTCCATTTAAAACCGGATGGGAATATGTCGACCTTACAGTCGTTTTTAACGCATCCGTTGCCGTATTTCCCGTCACGAAGATATTATCCTTCTTGTTTTCGTTCAGAAGATTCTCCTCGGCTTTCGAAGTCGGCGCAAAATGCAAATCCGCCATCGTACCCGTAAGCTGTCGATTCATCTCTTCCGGATAGGGGGAATACTTATTCCATGTACGCAGCCCCGCTTCTACATGCCCAATGACAATTTGATTATAAAAAGCTGCCAGACTGGCGACAAACGTTGTGGTTGTATCACCATGCACGAGAACAATATCTGGTTTAGCTTCCTTCATTACGGAATCAAGACCATTCAATGCTCTTGTTGTAATGTCAGCAAGCGTTTGCCTTTCCTTCATTATGTCCAAGTCATAGTCCGGCTGTATGGAAAATAGTTCGAGAACTTGATCTAACATTTGGCGATGCTGAGCCGTAACAGCAACGATCGGCTTGAAATATTCTGGGTGTTTTTGAAATTCGAGTACTAAGGGAGCCATTTTGACAGCTTCTGGTCTCGTCCCGAAAATGGTCATGACTTTAATCGGTTTGTTCATTCGTGACACCTCAGTTTCTTTCCTTATTTTGTGCCGAATAAACGATCTCCTGCGTCTCCAAGACCCGGAACGATATAACCATGTTCATTCAGTTTTTCGTCAAGACCCGCAATATAGATATCAACATCAGGATGAGCTTCTTTTAAAGCTTCCACACCCTCTGGAGCTGCAATCAAACACATGAATTTAATATTGACTGCACCGCGCTTTTTAATGGAATGGATCGCTTCGATGGCTGATCCGCCAGTGGCTAGCATCGGGTCAACGACAATGCATTCCCTTTCTGCCAAGTCACTTGGCATCTTCGCATAATATTCAACCGGTTTCAATGTTTCAGGATCACGGTAAAGTCCAACATGTCCGACCTTTGCTGCAGGAATCAGCTTAATGATTCCGTCCACCATCCCTATGCCTGCACGTAAAATCGGGACGATCCCCACTTTTTTACCAGAAAGCATTTTCACTTTCGCTGTGCTTACAGGCGTTTGGATTTCCACTTCTTCCAGCGGCATATCCCTCGTGATTTCAAATGCCATCAATGATGCAACTTCATCCACTAGTTCACGGAATTCTTTTGTTCCTGTATTTATATCACGTATATAGGCTAATTTGTGCTGAATTAACGGGTGATCGAAAACATAAACTTTTCCCATTTGGCATCTCTCCAATTCCATTGCTTAGTTTTGCGCTTTTTTATGATTTCCCTAATCGAATAGAAAAATTTTCGTGTCTTTTAAAATTCACTTCAACCTATTTTACAGAAAAATGTTTCAATCTTCAATAAAGGTTTAGATGTCAGACCTATTTTCACTATTCGGATTCTTCTAACACACCGACCTTCCATAAATGCAAAAAAACCGCTCCCTTTAAAGGGAGCGGCCCGATATTACAATGAAGGATACAATTCAAATTTGTTCGCTAATGATTCAACACGCTGTTTCGCTTCTTCAAGCTTAGCTGCGTCTTCATTATTTTTCAATACAAGTCCGATGATAGCAGCTATTTCATCCATGTCTTCCAATCCGAAGCCACGTGATGTCACTGCCGCAGTCCCAATACGTATACCGCTGGTAACGAATGGTTTTTCCGGGTCATAAGGAATCGCATTTTTGTTCACGGTAATACCGATTTCATCCAAAACATGCTCTGCGATTTTACCCGTTAACCCTGTAGAGCGCACATCAAGAAGAATCAAGTGATTGTCCGTTCCATCAGAAACAAGAGTGAACCCTTCTTTCTTCAAACCTTCACCCAAACGTTTAGCATTGTCGATGATTTGTTGGGCATATACTTTAAAATCATCTTGAAGCGCTTCGCCGAATGCAACAGCCTTAGCTGATATAACATGCATCAAAGGACCGCCTTGAATTCCAGGGAAGATGGATTTATCGATCTTCTTACCGAATTCTTCTTTACAGATGATCATCCCGCCGCGTGGTCCGCGAAGTGTTTTATGAGTAGTTGTCGTTACAAAGTCAGCATAAGGAATTGGACTTTGATGTAATCCAGCCGCAACTAAACCTGCAATATGCGCCATGTCGACCATTAAATATGCCCCGACTTCATCCGCAATTTCACGGAATCGCTTGAAGTCGATTTCCCGTGGATATGCACTTGCACCCGCTACAATCAATTTAGGTTTGTGTTGACGCGCTTTTTCCAATACATCATTGTAATCGATACGGTGATCTTTTTCGTCTACACCATATTCAACAAAATTGTAGTTAACACCACTGAAGTTTACTGGACTTCCATGTGTTAAGTGACCACCATGCGAAAGGTTCATCCCAAGCACTGTGTCGCCAGTTTGAAGCACTGTAAAGTAAACGGCCATATTGGCTTGAGCTCCAGAGTGAGGCTGTACGTTCACATACTCGCCTCCGAAAATTTCTTTCGCACGCTCACGTGCTAGATCTTCAACGATGTCTACATACTCACATCCGCCATAGTAACGTTTTCCAGGGTATCCTTCTGCATACTTATTAGTCAAGACCGACCCTTGCGCTTCCATGACAGCTTCACTCACGAAGTTTTCAGAAGCAATAAGCTCAATTTTACTTCTTTGACGCCCTAATTCCAGTTGAATTGCGTTAAACACTTGCTCATCTTGCTTTGCTAAACGATTCATTCCGTAATTCCTCCTCAAATTGTGCGTGATTCGCTTTTTAGTATTTATGTGCAACATGCCTTCAAAAAGCATGAAAAAGCCTTACCAATAATTATTAGAAAATTCTACTCCATTTTAACATGTCTAATTTAGAAGTGATAGTCTAATTTTATCGAACATTAATGTTTTTTCATATAAAAATGTTCGTATTTGACATCGAAATTATGATAAATAGCTCTTTCACCCTATATTCCATAAGCGAAATCACCATTCTATTAGCACTATAAAAGAAAGTTTTTTCTTCCAAGCTTAACCTCGGGCT
>Ga0209463_1001462_pt1 | contig 14485 bp, 10 predicted proteins | sample AgamicMgSfrz_FD_187169 | JGI IMG/M metagenome (GOLD analysis project Ga0209463, IMG submission 187169) | Agave microbial communities from Guanajuato, Mexico - Mg.Sf.rz (SPAdes) (version 2) | ecosystem: Host-associated > Plants > Phyllosphere > Phylloplane/Leaf | place: Guanajuato, Mexico... | reverse complement strand
CATTACAAAAATACACATAAATTATATTATTTCAAAAAATATAGCCCATTATCTATAACGCAGTTCTACTCCATAATAATATAAATCCTTTTGAATGTCGTGTTTTTCCCACGTAATCCTTCCCATTGCTCTTCTCGGTATGTTTTCTTCGTCAAAAAAGACTTCTATGAACTCAGAAGTAATTTCATAATCAGTTTCAATTTTTAGACCTGAATAGCTTATATCTAATATAGTAACAAATCCAATTTGATTAAAGTCTGAAACTACTGCTTGATATTCTACGTTTTTACGTTCTTCTTTTCTAAGATTATCTACGCATTTATATTCTAGCACTTGAAAATCGTATACAGGTTTTCCTTTATACTGAGCTAAATCTTTAAAAGAAACTTTGAAAAAATGTATATTCTGATAAGATGTATAAACTAAATTATAAACTTGTTCAGTTGAAAAAGAGACTGGTGAACCGTTCAAACTTCTTGGTATTAATGTATATAAATAATTTTTTTCTTCCTCGAAGTAAACAATCTCTACGTTCGTCAGTACTCGATGATCGTTAGATATCACCTCTGCTGGTCGTTGGAATTGCATAAAATTACTACACCTCCTAATGTTGAGATGATTATACAAACAAAATAAATATTTTCAAAAAAAACCTATAAAAAATATAGGCTTTTTTTTGAAAGATTTATATGGAGATACTTTGTAATTATTTTTTGTTGAAGTTTGAGAATTCTTTAAGCGAACTTACCGTACCCATTAAATTAATTGCATCATATGGTACAAGCATTTTATTATCACTATCCGCTAATTTGCCAAGAGCATTTATAGATTCCAGACTTAAAACCTGACTAGAAAGATTAACGTTGTTATAAGCTTCATAAATACGTGTAATCTTTTCGCTTTCTGCTTCTGCAATTAAGCGAATAGCTTCGGCTTCACCGTTAGCTGTTCTAATTTGTGTTTCTCTTTGGGCATCCGCTTTTAAGATGGCAGCTTCCTTTTCGCCCTGCGCTTCTAAAATTTGAGCTTCTTTAATTCCTTGTGCTCGTAGAACTTGTTCGCGTCTTTCGCGTTCCGCTCTCATTTGCTTTTCCATAGACTCTCTAATATCTCTAGGAGGATCAATATCTTTTACTTCTACTCTTTCAATACGGACTCCCCAGTTAGTAGTTGATTCATCTAAAGCGCCTCTTAATTGTGCGTTTATTCGATCTCTACTAGCGTAAGTTTCATCCAGTTCCATCGAACCGATTGTATCACGTAATGTAGTAGCAATAATGTTGATAACTGCTTCTCTTAAGTTATCAATTTCATAAACAGCTTTAAATGGGTCTGTTACTCTATACCATACTACAGTGTTTATCTTTACGCCTACATTATCACGAGTAATAACATCCTGAGCAGGTGTGTCTAAAACTAATGTTCTAAGGTTAACACGAGTTGAAATTTTATCTATTCCAGGAATTATGATTTTAAGTCCTGCATCCATTTGTCGATTAAATTTACCAAGACGTTCTACCATAGCTACAGTGGACTGCTTAACAATTTTAATTGAAGAAAAGAATAAAACAAAAGCTAATACTACAAGAAAGATTGGAAATATCACATAAACACCTCTTTAACTTAAAAGAAAATTACTCTTTAGGGTACACAACTAGAGTTGTCCCATCTATTACTTCGATTTTAACAATAGTACCTTCTTTAATATCTGTGTTATTAAGGCTCTTTGCTAACCAACTTTCTGACTCTACATTTACTCTTCCATTTTTATTTGCATCTATTTTTTCAGTGACTACGCCTTCTTTCATAATAAACGCTTCAATATTAGAAGGACGCACAGTTTCATTAATTTTAAAGCGTTTTATAAAAACTGGTCTTAATGAAAAGATAGCAACAATGCTTAATAAGGCAAATGCGGTTACTAAAAACCAGAAATTATCAGTTAGAATTAACGAAATAAAATATGTAATAAACGAAGCAACCGCAAAAAACAGACCGAAAAATAATCCTGGAGTAGAGAATTCAATAATCAAAAATAACACAGCAAGTACTAGCCATATTTCCATAATAAAAAGTTCACCCCCTGTTAACCATAACTATAAATTTATTAATCTAATGTGAAAGCATACCTTCGATAAATAAAAAACAAATATTTTTCATACAATTTACTAACATCGCATAAATAGTACTACTATTTATGCGATGTTAGTTTATGCTACTTGAATATATGTGCATAGCGTTTTAAAAAGTAAACGCTCATAAAAAAACCAGACATATTCAGTTGAGAAATGTGTCTGTTTTTTTTGTAGTAATAACAGTTGAATTAGTTTTTATATTGTAGGACAAGTTAATTACTTGTCTGATCAAGAACATCGAATACTTGCTGAGCAGCTTCCTGAATAGCATCGTCTGAAGCTGTTACATAAGAAACTCCATTTATCATATCCGTGCCAGCGTCTAATTTTATTGTCTGTATGTTATCACCATTTAAATTTCTCATTTTCAGAGCTAATAAACCAAGATCTTTAAAGCTTACGTTTGAGTTGAAATTTTTATCTACTACCTGAATAATATCTACCATTTTAGGGATGTTTCTGAATGTAATTGTTTGGTCTACAATAGCGCGTATTACCTGCTGTTGTCTTCGCATACGTCCAAAATCCCCTTCTCCATCTTTCCTAAAACGCGCATAATTTAATGCTTGAATGCCATTTAAAGTTTGTTGCCCTTTTTCTAATGAAAATTGAGTTCTCGTGATTCTATCGCTGAATGTCAAATCTTTTTCAACATCTATATCTAGTCCACCAATAGCATCTACCATTTCTTGAAATCCTTTGAAATTAATAGTTGCGTAATAATCGGTGTGAATTCCAAATGTTTCTTCGATTGTTTTAGCTGTTAGGTCAACGCCACCTCGTGCAAAGGCTGCATTAATTTTATCGTGTCCTTCTTTTCCTGGGATTTCTACTCTTAAATCACGAGGAATTGATAATAAAGAAACCTTAGAATTTTTTGGGTCAACAGCCGCTACCATAATTGTGTCACTTCTATTTGAAGTAAACGAATCACCATCTACTCCCAACAACAACATTGCGAAGGGCTTCTTGGAATCTAAATTAACGTTATCTTGAAAATGTTCGATATTTGATATTTTCCCTACTTCTTGAACAAATTGCTCTTCAACGGTTGGGTCTGGATGTATCATTTTCCAAACGTACTGATCAAAGACATAATATCCTCCGTATAATAAAACACCAAAGAAAAATACAGAAAGTACAAACTTTAAAAAACCTAACAATTTCATTTGGTCACCTCTTTATGACTTCAAAATTATAATAATTTGCTTATTTTTTATTCTCCAAGAAAAAAAATATCCCTTATTCGTTAAATATTTTGGAAAAGATAGCATATTCTTGGGCTTTTCACTAGTTTTTTGTTTATAATTTATAAATATAGAGAAAAGAAAGAGGTTTAAACTTGAAAATGGTTAATAAGGAAAATTTTGATACATATAAAAAGAGTTTAATGAATGAACTACAAAATATAAATACAGTGAAAAATCTTGAGTTTATTAATGATGACGATTTGAGCTTTACTGTCAAAAACATTAGTAATAAAGAAGAGTTTTTGGTAGATGTGGAAACAGTCTGGACACAATATCGTGCAACTAAAAACTCGAATATATTAGATGTTTTTGTAGAACAGCAAAAATCTAAGGTTCTTTTATGGGATTTAAAAAGTAAAACATTTGGAGAGTTAAAAGAGAAATTAATTCCTTCAATCCTGCCTGTAAATACAATTCACAAAGAAAATGCGAATCACATTACACAGTATTTAAGTCGAGATTATAAAGCTGTGGTAATGTATGACTTAAAATATGTAAAGCAATTATTGGAATATGATTGCTTCCCCTTCTTACCTGATAATGCAGAAATGATGAAAATAGCTGCTAACAATTTAACTAAAAAAGGATGGGGAAACGAAGTTCAAATGTTTGAAAATGAGCACTTTCAGTTCTTTACATATAGTATTTCTGAAAGTTACGTTTCTCACTATCAATTTTTTATTAAGGGAATGATTGAAAAAGCCCTTGGTGATTGCTTTTTCGCTTTTCCTACTGAGAATGTTGCTTATGCTGTAAAGGTAAAAGGAAATAGTATGGATTCAATGATTGAAAGTCTTAGTGTCTTATCCAATAGGGTCCAATTTGCTTTCAATGAAGATGTTGAACCTTTATCGCAAGATATAGTGAGATATAAAAATGGCGAATACGAATTTTTAACGAAAAAATAATACTAGTGAAAACACCTACTAAACGTGTTTTTATTTAAAAAATATATAGCAATTATTAAAAGCTTTAAAAAGTGTTAACGGAGGAAAAATAATGTTAGGTATATTTGGAAGAAAAAAAGGAAAACGATACGACACAAGCAGTTTTAGCATTGAGCAAGATAGTGATTTTTACTTTGAGGTAAAACTTCACAGTAGTTTGGTATGCTACACTAAAGAAAAGGTACAAGCTGAAATTGTTGTAAGGGAATTAGAGAAGTTTGAGAGAGAAGGAACATTAGAACATCTAGTTCCAGGATTCACTTGGCAACATATAAAAGATATTCCCTACTTAATAGACTATGTAAGCTATGATGCTTATGATATGATCCGACCAGTTTTACGACGTTATGGGGTTGCTCATAAATATAATGGTAATTACATAACTACTTTAGACCCTATTAATTTAACAGTGTCCTATAAAACAGTGACCGGAAACCTAGTTACAGGTAGACACATACATAACGGAGTTGCTATTAGAAAAGAAAATGACGAGTACAGACTAGAGAACGTACCCACAGGAAAAACGATAACAGCTATGGACAATGAGGAGCAGTTAAAACATTTCTATCAAGAAACTGCTTCTTTCTTCCCTTGGCATTATGAAAATGTGATGCAGGTGTTAGAAGATAATGATAGTTTAAGGATGTATTTTAAAGAAGTTAAAAAAGCTATTAGTTCTGGCAAGCAAATTCCTCAACCTAATGCAGAAACAATTGCTCGGGCTCAGTTCGGTATCTATGGGGGGACTGACCCTCTTAAGTTAGAGGCTTATGTAAAAGCAATGAAAAAATTAAATAGCTTTGTTGGTATGAAAAATGTTAAATCAAAAATAGACGAGTTCCTCAAAACATACTCTGTAAATAAATTTCTAGGAGAAATGAATATAGGTACAGAAGATGAGAAACTACACTCTTTAATTGTTGGTCCTCCTGGTACTGGTAAGACAGAGGTTGCAAGAATAATGAGTGATTTATTGTGGTCGCTTGATATGATTGAAGAAAATAAATTTGTAGAGTTATCAAAAGACGATTTTGTTAAATCAGCTGTTGGCGGCACTGAAGAAGCAACTAAAGCAGTCATTGAAAAAGCTTTGGGTGGCGTAATGCTAATTGACGAAGCGTATACGCTTTTAGGGAATAAGGGTACTGCAGGAGATAATAATCTAGATTATGGAAAGATTGCTTTAGAAATAATTATGAGAGCAATGTCTTTCTATCCTGGTAAAAAACTAGTAGTTATTTTTGCTGGATATCGAGATAAAGTTGATGAATTGCTGTTAGAAAATGACGGCCTCCCTTCACGCTTTAAATTCAGATTCGAATTTGACGATTATACGCCACAAGAGTTAAAAGAAATAGCGGTAGAAATGTTAGAAGGTCAAGGGTTTGTTACAAATGACATTAATGAACAATTAAGTCATTTAGTGCACTCTAAGGCTAAGCGTGGTTCACTTCAAGGTAACGCCAGAGATATTAGTAATTTGGTTGGCGAAATAACACGACAGCATAAAAATTACGTATCAGAAAAAGGCGGTCATTATAAAATAATTCATCCGGATGTTATTCGTTCCGTATCAAATGCAAAAAAAGTTAAAAATACTGCTGCTTTAGATTTATTACTAATTGAGGCTGAAAAAGAACTAAACAATTTAATTGGTTTAGAAACATTCAAAAAGCAAGTTCGTTCCTTAAAAAACGTTTTAACTGCTGATCAAAAAAGGTACGCACAAGGTATTTTTACTACTCCTCCACTTCTTCATATGGCTTTTAAGGGGAACCCTGGTACTGGTAAGACAACTGCTGTTAGGATATTAGCGAAAATCCTTAAAGGGTTAGGTGTATTGTCAAGTGGACATTTTATTGAAGTTAAAGGAAAAGATCTAGTTGGAGACCACGAAGGACATACTCCTAAAAAAGTCGATGCTTTAATAAAAAAAGCTAGAGGCGGCATTTTATTTATAGATGAAGCTTATAGTATGGTAAATGGCAAAAATGATAGGTATGGTATGGAAGCCATAAATACATTGTTAGGTGAAATGAATGGATCCGGTGAAGATGCAGACCTCTCTATTATATTTGCTGGATACCCTAACAAAATAGATGAATTATTCAGTCTGAATGCTGGTTTTAAATCGAGGATTAATAAACATTTTATTTTTGAGGACTATAAAATAGATGAACTTCTTGAATTATTTAAGTTAAAGATGGAAGAACTTAGTTATGAACTAGATTATAATGTTCTTGAGAGTGCAAAAGCCGCTATTTCATACGCAAAGAACGCTAACAATTTAGAAAACAGTAATGCGAGATGGATTAGAAATTATGCTTTAGCAATAAAGGAAGTTCAAGCAGATCGTCTAGAAATTGAAGGATACGATAATTTGCAACTTATTAAGCAAGAAGACGTTTTAGAAGCATACAAAATGATGTAATAAGAAAGCAACCTCCCCTATTGGAGGTTGCTTTCTTATTATTACAGTTGTGTTCTATAGTTTAAGTATATTTTATGCACATTGCATAGAGTTTAGTTTATGTTATGTTGTGTGCATAAAATATACTTGCACTTATAGCTAATTTTAATAGTTAAGCCTTGCAATCAAAAGCAATTAAAAGCAATTAAATATTTTTAGAGGTATATTTCCCCTGTTAAAGTTGCTGATCGCAATTAATAATTGATTACGATTGGTTGATTGCAATCAATTATTATTGATTGTTAATGCAAACAAAACTCTGGGTGAATAGCCTGAGACTAACTATAAATCCTTTAATAGCAATGATTTATTAATAATTTGGAACTTTATTATTGACGTTAATTGTTTATTGATTGCTTTTTATTAAGCGCAATCAATAATTATTGTTCATTATTGATTGTTATTGCTGATTGAATGTTATTTTTTGTTTGTGTTTCGATAAACAAACAACCGCTTTTAAATACACTCCCATATGCCTTGATCTATTATGAGGGAATGCATTTGTATCAGTATTAGTAATGAATTTACACTTCAACTTTATCAATTAAAAGTGCTCTAAGTTCTTTTTGGTATACAAAGAGAGTTTATTTAAGTTTGATAATTATGTTTGATAATATTGTAATAACCTATCCTGTTATTAGATTATTACATCGGAATATCTAACACTTTTTTCGTCTTTACTTTAAACAAAGTGTTAAGTTTTCGTTCCGATGCTATTTTTGAAAAGAAAGTTACGATTTTGCCTCTCTTATTTAACGTAGAAAGCTCACTGCTATTGACTTTTTTATGTTACTTTGAGGTTTAAATATTCGAATGCTATTTAATAATTAATTATTGATTCCAATCAATAATTGTTAATTGCAATCAATAATTGTTGATTGAGATGGTTTTTAGACGGTAAAATCAGTAGTAAATATCAATTGAAGTCGAATATTAAGTTAATTGCGCAATTAATTTTTATTGCGTTGATTGTTGTAATTTATGTATTATTAAATTAGAGGATTATATAGGTGGTGAGAGTATGAGCGAATTTACTATGAAAGAAATTTTAACAGAAACTTTTAAAAACGATGTACTGTGGCGACAAATTCACAACCTTAACCTAGAAGAACATTTATTCCCTGAGTCCCTTTTAAAAGAACTTCATATGGAAGATACATATTACACAGCTAAGGCGGCTGACATTTTAGGATTAAAAAATTCGCAGCCAATAAGAAACAATTTAGCTGAACATAGAAAGAACGTTAGAGAGTATGTACAGGCTACTAGAACTCAAAATCAATGGACTTTTGATTATAAGTCGCTTTTTAAAATGCATATGTATTTTGTATTAAACATAAAAGGAAGAGTAGCTCCAAAAGTGATATCGCATTATCTAGGTAATGAAGCTGAAGAAATTGTCACAGAAAGTATGTCTAAAACTAGAGATAAAGTAATTAATGAGAAACGCCAATTGTCAGAAGTGGGTAACTCATCTACATATGATGAGAGATTGGAAAAGATAGAGAAGCAATTAGTTTATCATAGTCAGTTAAATAAATTACTTACTTTACAACGAGAATACGAAGAAGCAAATCGTAAAGTAACAGACTGGGAACTATTAATGGAATTAGTGAATTATCAACTTGAAATAGCTGAAATGAGACGAAGAGAACTTAGATCAGAAAAGAAACAGACGCAGCTCTTTAAAGAATCTTTCAAGAAGTTTAATGAAATTAATGAAAATAACCGTCCGAGCTTGCTGAAAATGATCTTTCCTAAAAACACGGCCCATACAGTTAATTACGAAGAAACTTTCGCTGAAGTTGCTGCAGCAACTGAAGTAAACTTGGATAAAGAAGAATCCTCTAGTCAGGAACTAGAAGATATAAAAAAAGAAATTGAAGAACTTAAACAAAAAAAGAAAAGCATAGAAAATGAAAAGGAAAGTTTGATTAGGAATAAGAAACTTAAAAAAGAAGTTTACGAAACCTTTGAAAAACAACTTAATTTTTTAGCAGAGAAGTATAATACAACGAGTTTTGTTGATGAATTCTTAAATTCAAAGGCAAATAATCCGGTTACAATAGAATATAAAGAAGAAAAATAAAAAAAGAAGCCTACATCAGCTTCTTTTTTTATTTTTATAAAGGCCACAATCAAAAGCAATTAAAAAAATTATTGCGACAAGACGACAATCCCGCCACTTTAAATAGTACTTTTTTGGATATTTGCTTAATTATTGATTACTAATTATTGATTGCTTACTGAGCGCCATTTTAGGTTTTTGTTTTTAATTAAAGTTTTCATAAACCTTTTCTAGCGACATTCCTCTTGAAGCTTTTAATAAGAAATATTTACTGTGCATTGATACGCTATGTTTCTTGATGAAATCACATAACGCTTCAGTATTATTAAAGTATTTTGCTGAATTTGAATCCTTAACAATCGCAAAAGCTTCCCTCATATCCTTGCCTACGAACCAAAATTCAAAATCCGGATACATTGTTGCTATTTTCCCTATTTCTTTATGCGTACTTATGCTTTCGGTACCTAATTCAAATATATCACCTAAAATCGCTACCTTGTGCTTAGGCGTGTGAATACTTTCAAAAGTATTAAGTGCGCTTTTAAGCGAGGTTAAACTAGAATTATAGCAATCTAGCAGAAAAGAGTTGGTATCCTTTTCCTTATATTCTAATCTCATATCTGCATTGCGAAACTTATGTAACCCTTGTCGGATCTTTTCGTTATCTACACTAAGGATTTTACCTAGTTTTATAGCGAAGGCTGAGTTTTTGGCATTATGAAGCCCGAACGTAGGCACCACGTAATCGTTTTCAAGGAAATTAAAAGTAATTTTATTTTCCTGTTGTTTTAAATCCTTTAATTGAATGTCTTTAATAGGATAGCCATTTAATTGAGATAATAAACTTTCATCCCCATCAAATAAAACATTTTCTTTGTAAGTTAAACCTTCAATAATTTCCATTTTTGCTTTCGCTATATTTTCCCTAGAACCTAAATGACCGATGTGAGATTCGCCTATGTTTGTAATAATTGCAAAATCAGGCTCAGCAATCTTTGTTAACTCGCTAATTTCACCTTGATGATTCATTCCCATTTCTACAATACAGAGTTCTGTATTTTTCGGCATAGTCAAAAGAGTCAAAGGTACTCCGAGGTGATTGTTATAATTGCCACTATTTTTATGTATCTGGAAGTTGTTTGAGAGCGCGGCCGCCACAATTTCTTTTGTTGTAGTCTTTCCGTTAGAACCTGTTATACCTATCACAATTGGGTTTACTTCTTTACGGTAGCTATTTGCTAATGCCTGGAATGATTTTAATGTGTCTTTTACTTTAATGAATTTAATTCTGTCACTAAGATGAGATGGAATGGCAGTTTTACTGTTCCACAAAGTTGCTATTGCGCCATTATTTATAGCATCTTCTATATACAAATGACCATCAGAGCGTTCTCCTTTAATAGGAATAAACAAACCTCCTGGTTTTAAATTTTTAGTATTAAAGTGTACATTTGTGACACTGACGCCGATAATTTTTTCTAACATAATAGCCTCCTACATTAAGCACTTTTAATAAAACTCTTAATAAAACCAACTTATTGATCTACTTAATAATTAATATTCTTTATTTTTTTTAAAAAAAAGATGTTATACCGTTGATTTAACTAGATAAATTATTTTTTAATGTAAACACATAAAAGTTGTTAATTAACGAATTTTACTGACTAAAAATTATGCAGATTTCATAACATCGCATAAAAATTATGCAATGTTATGTGTTTCTGGTATTAATTATGCGAAATAAACTAAGTAGGAGGAAATGGTATGTGTGGAATTGTTGGATATATTGGCTATAGACAAGCACAAGAACATTTAATTAAAGGGTTAAGCAAGCTAGAATATAGAGGATATGATTCGGCCGGAATTGCAACAATGATGAATTCTCAAATAAAAGTTTTTAAAGAAAAAGGAAAAATTGAAGATTTAAAACTTATTCTCGACAAGGAAAATGCAGCTACTGTTGGTATTGGTCATACTAGATGGGCTACTCACGGACCTGCTACTACGTTAAATGCACATCCTCATACTAGTCAAACAGAGAGATTTGTTTTAGTTCATAATGGAATCGTAGAAAATTATAAAGAGCTAAAAGAAGAGCTTTTAAAAGATGTAAAGTTTCAAAGTGAAACGGATACTGAGGTTATCGTTCATTTGGTAGAAAAAATGCGAGAAGAAAGTGCTACTACAGCTGAAGCATTTCAAAAAACATTAAATAAAATTGAAGGTAGCTACGCAATTGCGATGATTGATCTGGAAGATGAAGAAACAGTATACGTTGCTAAGAATAAAAGCCCACTTCTAATTGGTCAAGGTAACGGAGAAAATATGGTTGCAAGTGATGCTATGGCTGTAATTCATTTAACGGATGAATTTATTGAGTTAGAAGATAAAGAAATGGCCTTTTTAACGAAAGACACTATTTCTCATTATAAAATTACTGGCGAAAAGGTTGAAAGAGCGCCTTTTAAAGCTGAAATTGATCCTAGTGACTTAGAAAAAGGAACATATCAGCATTATATGTTAAAAGAAACAGATGAACAGCCTGCTGTAATTAGACAATTAATTAAGACATATGGTTTAAACGGCTTGTTTGAAATTGCTAAAGAATTAAAGAATGACATTTTAGCAGCTGATCGTTTATACGTTGTTGCTTGCGGAACAAGTTATCACGCAGGTCTAGTTGGAAAGAAGTTACTTGAAAAGCTAGCTCAAATCCCTACAGAAGTTCATATTTCCAGTGAGTTTACACAAGATCCACCAATGTTAAGTAAAAAATCTTTTGTAATCTTTCTTTCTCAAAGTGGAGAAACTGCAGATAGCCGTGAGGCATTGCAAATGGTTACAAAACGTGGAATTAAGACTTTAACTATTACTAATGTTAGAGGTTCAACACTTTCCAGAGAAGCAAATCACACTCTGTTGCTGTATGCTGGTCCTGAAATTGCGGTTGCTTCTACAAAAGCTTATACAGCTCAGGTAGCTGTTATGAGTATACTTGCAGATGTACTCCGTCAAGAGAAAAATATAGAGCCAACATTTGATTTGAAAGTAGAACTCTCTAAGATTGCCCAAGGTATGGAACGAATGGTAGATCAAAAAGAGGTTTTTGCTGAAATTGCAAAAGAATTCTTAAAAGATGCACGCAACTGCTTTTTTATTGGACGTACAATGGATTACAATGTATGTTTAGAAGGCGCATTAAAATTAAAAGAAATTTCATATATTCAAGCTGAAGGTTTTGCTGGCGGTGAATTAAAACACGGAACTATTGCATTAATTGAAGAAGGAACTCCTGTAATTGTTCCTATAACTTCTAAGGAAGTTAATTTAATGATTAGAGGTAATGTTCAAGAAGTAAATGCTCGTGGTGCAAATAGCTGTATTCTTGCAATGGAGGGTCTTGAGCAAGAAGGAGATCGTTTCCTTTTGCCTAAAACACACTCTTTGCTTTCTCCATTATTAAGTGTAGTGCCTATGCAATTAATTAGCTACTACGCTGCCCTACAGAGAAACTGCGACATCGATAAACCACGAAATTTGGCGAAAAGTGTAACTGTTTTGTGACCGCTTAAAAGTTTCATTTTTTTAAAAAAAGATAATAAAGTTGTTTAAGTTTAAAAATTAAACAACTTTATTATTAGTAAATAAGAAATAAAAAAATAAAGGAGTCGTTGCAGTTAATTCCCAATTGCGACGACTTCTTTATTTATATAAACACAATTTAAATATATGTGTATTTCTGCATAAGTTTGCATAATACTTATGCAAACTTATGTTAGTTTATGTTAGTTTATGCATTTCTACAAAACAATACCTTTTTTGTCAGAATGAATTTTGCAATCAAAAGCAATTAAAAGCAATTAACGTAAAATATACAAAGAATACCTTAGTCGGTTCCTAGTTTTTAAAATATTAGTGTCTTCTTTAAAGGCACTTGTTCTTGAGTAAAAAAACAAATTTCGTTATTGAAACTTGTTAATTATTAATTGCATAGCTAATGCGTAACTATTGATTGCTGATTGTTGATTGCATAGTTATTGCGTAATTATTAATTGCTGATTGTTAATTGCATAGTTATTGCGTAATTATTAATTGCTGATTGTTAATTGCATAGCTAATGCGTAATTATTAATTGCTGATTGTTAATTGCATAGCTAATGCGTAACTATTGATTGCTGATTGTTGATTGCATAGTTATTGCGTAATTATTAATTGCTGATTGTTAATTGCATAGCTAATGCGTAATTATTAATTGCTGATTGTTGATTGCATAGTTATTGCGTAATTATTAATTGCTGATTGTTAATTGCATAGCTAATGCGTAATTATTGATTGCTGATTGTTGATTGCATAGTTATCGCGTAACTATTGATTGCTGATTGTTGATTGCATAGCTAATGCGTAATTATTGATTGCTGTTGCCTTGTCACTAGGATCAGTTCCGGTTAATGCTAGAAATTCTGAAAAGTAGAAAAAGTAATCCCCAGGCAAGCACTTACTTGTTTTAAGGAGCATAGGTTTACTACCTCTGCGGTAATTAATTTAAAACGCAGTCTTAATTGCAATAAAAAGCAACAGTGTTTTAGCATCTATGCAGTTCTTTAATTGACGCTGCACGTTAATAGTGTTGAGGAGCAATATCTAACTTGGAATAACGACTGAAATAGAGCGTTCAATCATTAAACAGTACAGTATATTTTAAAGAAGTACGGAGATGTTTAAATGAGTCTTTAAAGAACTTTTAAGTAAAAAACATATATTATCAATTGATGTTTAAAGATATAATTGCAACAAGCAATAGGCAATTACAATTAATAATTATAAATAATAATTGTGTTTATAATTATTAATTGCAATAAAAAGCAATTAATTGTAGCTGATAATTACACTTTCTATTTCATTGTATTGATCGTTCCAGTGAAGGATCTATTGGTTGAACACTTATCTCTTACGGTGCACTGCGAATAAAACAAATAGTTCTTTTTTGTATTATCTCAAGTAATGTCGATTTCTTTAGTGCTAATGACTTGAAATATATAGGGAAAGTAGAAAAAAGAAAGAAAAACAACGTTATTTAGTAGAGTTGCATAACTTTGCATAAAGTTTAGTAACATTTCATCTAGTATAGTTTAGTTTAGTTTATGCAACGTGCATAAACTAAACTAAATATGTGGTTTTTTTGTTTGAAATGCTAGTATTACCCCTCTTGTCGGGTGTAGAGAGAGTAAAAGGGTCATATATAATTTGAAACTTACTTGTGCATTAAAACGAAATGCAAATGGGTTTTGAGTCTTTTTCTTCGCAATCAAAAGCAATTAAAAAAATTATTGAGGTAGATTCTCTAAAGTTTTCCGAAAATCAAATTCTTTGGTTAATAATTATAGCTGTTTTGTTTTAATTGCAATCAATTATTTATTATTATCTACAATTGACAATAATTGCAGCAGCTATATTTTGATTGCAATTAATTGTCCGTTAATTATTTATTATTGATACCAATTAATTATTATTGCTTAATTGAGGTTTGTTATAACTACTGTGTTTTTGATTGCAATTAATTGCCGTTTAATTGTTGTTGTTGATGCTTTTTAATTAATAATTATTGCTTGGATGAG
>Ga0209463_1001461_pt1 | contig 14488 bp, 13 predicted proteins | sample AgamicMgSfrz_FD_187169 | JGI IMG/M metagenome (GOLD analysis project Ga0209463, IMG submission 187169) | Agave microbial communities from Guanajuato, Mexico - Mg.Sf.rz (SPAdes) (version 2) | ecosystem: Host-associated > Plants > Phyllosphere > Phylloplane/Leaf | place: Guanajuato, Mexico... | reverse complement strand
AATTAACTGGATTAAGTATTGATTTAGTTAGATTGTATGAAAAAGAATTTAATCTCCAGATTCAAAGAACAGAGGGAGGGCACCGAAGATATACTAAACAGAATATTGATTTGCTAATTGAAATCAGGAAAAGAATACAAGAGCAAAACTGGAGTTATAAAATGATTAACCAATGGCTTCAGGGAGAAATTATACCAGAGTCTATCGAGGTTCAATCAAACCTAGAAAAAAAGATGGAGTCTCTCGAAGATAAAGTTCAAGAATTACTTAGTCGTTCTGAAAAAGATGAGCAGTTTCAACTTGCGCTTATTCAACGTTTAGATGAACAAAGCCAGCTTATAAAACAGCTTACAGAAAAATTATCATCGCAAGATAAATATATTGAAAATAATCTAGAAAAAAGGGACGAGAAGTTAACTAATGCTATTCGGGAAATTAGTGATACAAAGAAACTAATTGCAACTGCTCAGGAAAACCTAGAATCAAAACCAAAAAGCTTTTGGCATAGGATTTTCCGTGGTTGAAAGCTCTATGGATATAGGTTCCTATAAGCGGCCAAGTTGCACGAAAGAACGTACTTCTATGTAATGAAATACAAAAAGGTTCTAGGCTGCTAAATAATAGTATGTAAGTGAAGGTAATAAAAAAGACCCTAATCTTCTAGGAGGGAAGGGTCTTTTTTATGTTTACTCTGTATACCTTTAGTTTATGTGAACTTGCGGGAACTAAAAAAAGCAAAGGGATACTTTTTCTATGAAGAAGCGATCTTTTCAAATACAATTTGGTTATGTATTCTATAATATCCCTAAGCCTCCTTACAAAGGAGAGCTGTAAGAAATTCTTTATTCTCAGAGGTTAATGCTCTTCGTACTGAGCAAAATTTTCTTGAATTAAAAGCTGAAATTTTGCACAGACCCCTTAATTAGTTGTGTATAAAATAATGCAGACATACAAAATTCTAATTACACCAACCAGGCAGTAGACTACTATACCCCAAGATCCTTTTCTTAGTAAAAGAAAAAAACTACTGGCTTAACACAGTAGTTTTTTTAGTTTTCTAATTTATTGAAACTTTGCAAATAGCCCGTCCAAATTACATTGTTCCAGATACTCTACTGATACTAATAGTATCTAAGCTAGTTGAAGTAATATTACCATCTTCATTCACCCAAACTAAAAATCCATCGCGTATACGGATAAATGTACCAACTCCGTTAAGTTGATTTCCAGCAGAAAAAACTTCAATTCTATCACCTTGTCTTAAACCATCCAAACGAAAACCATTCGAAGATGTCCCACGGTTACTTGAAGAAGTACGGCGCTCGTCAGAAGTACGTCGTGAGCTACGGCGCTCGTCAGAAGTACGATGTTTTGGCATGCAATCACCCCCTAAAAGAGATAATATATGATATGAAAAAAAAGAAAATCTGTATAAGCAAAAAGCTCAATTACTAATTATTTTAATAAAAATGGTTAAATAATCTAGTTTTAATTCTACTTATTTAGTCTTATTAAATCATTCTAATCAAAAGAAAATTTTTTTAGAGTATTAACACTTGTTCAAAAACTTGTATTTATCTTACTTATCATAAAGTGTATAATCTCAAAAGACTCAAAGCCCTTAATATGGAGCAAAGAGGTGGAAATACATATATATTATACTGAATACAACCCTCAAGACGAGAAGTTCTATCTAAGAATATTATCTAATTATGAGAAAAAGTGAGAACCAAGATTAAAGTAATTTTCTAATAACGTTACAATAAACAAGGTGGTTGAAATGAATTTTTCTCCCTAAACTGAAATTTTTTTAATTAACATAATGTAAGGTATATGTCTTTCCAAACAAATCATAAAAACACACTTTTCTTATACGTTTTTACTCTAGAATTTAATTTTATACGCTAATTTAAAAGGGGCACAATCCTAATTTACTAAAAATAGCCCAGGCAAACTCTAGAATTTTTTCTATAATAGTCAATGTAGCATCATTATAAATATAAAGAGGGGGATTAGCCATGAAAAAAGCAAGAAAATCTGTGGATAATAAAACGAGACTTTTCTTAACATTAACATCAAATAATTCAGGCAAAATTGCCAAGAAGCGTTGAGACATTCATCCATCAACTAAATTTTATAATTAGAAAACAGCTGTCTTCATTTGAGGATAGTTGTTTTTATTTTATTGATTTATCCACTCCTTAAGGCTCATTATCTTCACAAACCGAGGTCTTCAGCACTGTAATCAAAAAATTCAGTAATGCATTGCTTACAAACATTTTTATTCATATACATATTTTACCTAAATAAATAAATTCAATTAATGTATACATAAGTAATATGTTTGTCTAATCCTTTCTAACGGAATATGAATATTCTATAAGCACCCAGTTCTTTAGGAGGGAAATAGATGCTTAATTGGCTTATTATCGTCTCATCTGTATTCGTTATTATACTGTTATTTTATACCGTGAAATATATAGTGACACTCTTACAGCCGGAGCCTCCAAAATTTATTAAGAACAATCAAAAAATTGTTTACTCTAAAGAAAATATCTCTAAAAAATTTAAAGCTGCCACTCAAATAATCGTCAAGTTTAAAGAAGATGTACGTGAAGAAACACAGCTAGACATTCATTATAAGTATGGGAATGAATGTACTATTCTAGATCACAACGAGGATCTTAATTTTCCAGTTTTACATTTCTATAATAATTAAAATCTTTCTTATACCAAGGTTTATAACAAATCTAGACTTGTCTATGATGTCTAAGAAAGCCGGAAACTAAATTACCTATATATGGTTATTTTGTAATTTTTATAATCTATTTATTCTTTTACATACAATTAACTGAAATATAGAATTACTTAATAAAGTTGAATTTCTATCCTTAAAACCTATAAAAATTGTACAAAAGAGATTCTTGATTGAATATATAAAATTCTAAATACCCGAAATAAATGCTTTATCTCCAGAAAATGCATATTTTTTTCTACAATAGAAATAGAAATCTCGAATAACATCTTGAGCATTTAGGTTCTAGTATCGCTAATATTCCTTTTATAACAATGTTATATACCATCTAGATTTTTTATATAGAAAGGAGAAATCTAGAAAATATTTAAAAACTCAGGTAAAGAAATCGTTTACATCTTAAAAGATATTGTTAAATTAACTGGGTTAAGTATTGACTTAGTTAGGTTATATGAAAAAGAATTTAATCTCCAGATTTAACGTACAGAAGGGGACCACAGAAGATATAGCAAGCAGAAATATTGATTTACTAATTGAAGAAAAGAATATAAGAGCAAAACTGGAGCTATAAGATAATTAACCAATAGCTTTAGGGAGAACTCATAAAGAACCTGTTGAAGCTTAATTAAATCTCGAAAAGAAAGTAGAATCGCTTGAAGATAAAATTCAACAATTACTTGATCGCCCTGAAAAAGTTCAATGGGTAAAAAAAGCTAATGATATTCGTTAGATTTTTTTACTTTTTAATTAAATAGCTATATTCAAAATAATCTTTAAACAATTAGTTAATTTGTCCAATCAAAACTAATCAATCTATCATCATATATAATGACAACTTTAAGAGTAAAGAGATAATTAAATTTTAAAAATGACAAAGGTTCTTATAATGCACCAATTAATCCGAGTAGTAAGCGTAATTCCCTAATCAATTGGAGATCGGCTCCCTTCCTATTGGTTTAGGTAATATCCAATTTAATATATCCCAAATATTAAACTTATATTCTTACAAATTCAGGTTTTACATCTACATTAAAAATGGTTATTCTTCATAAAATTATAGTAATAACTAATACAAATAAATGGAGCTTTGGAGGGATATTTTTGAGTATACTAGTAACTGGCGGAGCTGGCTATATCGGTAGTCACACTTGTCTGGAACTGCTGAATGTCGGCTATGAGATTGTAGTAATAGATAATCTTTCTAATAGCAAACTTGAAGCATTGAAACGAGTATTTGAGTTAACTAAAAAAGACTTTAAGTTTTATCAAGCAGATCTACTCGATAAAATGACATTAGAGCAGGTTTTTTTGGAGAATAATATTGAAGCAGTCATACACTTTGCTGGATTAAAATCAGTTGGCGAATCAATAGAAATCCCACTTCATTATTATCATAATAATATAACCGGGACATTGGTTCTCTGCCAAACTATGAGAAGATACGGTGTGAAGAAAATGGTATTTAGCTCATCAGCCAATGTTTATGGAATACCTAAAAATGTTCCAGTTCCCGAAGATTCCCCTTTGAAGCCAACGAATCCTTATGGTCGAACAAAATTGATGATCGAAGAAATTTTAAGAGATTTATATGTTTCAGACAATAGTTGGAGTATTGCACTTTTGCGGTACTTTAATCCAATTGGTGCGCATGAAAGTGGCAGAATAGGTGAAGATCCAAATGACATACCAAATAATCTCATGCCTTATATTAACCAAGTTGCTATAGGTAAAAGAGATAAGCTTAATGTGTTTGGTCATGATTATGATACTCATGATGGAACAGGAGTGAGAGATTATATTCATGTTGTAGATTTAGCTAAAGGTCATTTGAAAGCACTTGAAATGGTTATTCCTACTACAGGAATTGACGCATTTAATCTTGGAACAGGGGTTGGTTATAGTGTGCTAGATTTAATCAATAATTTCGAGAATTCCACCTCGAAAAAAATACCATATTACTTGACTGATAGAAGACCCGGCGACATTGAGCAATGCTATGCTGATATTACTAAAGCGAATAACAAATTAGGATGGAAAGCAACTAAAAATCTTGAAGATATGTGTCAAGATTCCTGGAGATGGCAAAAAAACAATCCGAATGGATATAATAAATAAAAGTTGAAATTGGTAGATGATTTGAGCATCTGCCAATTATCAGCATTTAGTAATTGTGAAAATAATATAAAAAATCTCTAAAAAAGTATGATGGTAGTTTAGGCTACTAAATAAACTCATAAAACCTATATTTAAGCCAATAACTAAGCCTTATTAAAAAGCTTTATCATTTTGATATGTTTTCAAGCTTCATATTAATCGAGTCTATGAGGATCATGTATAGCCTAGAGTACTTCAGAAGTGAAAAGAAAAATCTGCGATAAGCGTCTAAATAATATCTTCTCTTTGGAATAGTGTTAACTTTTCTTTATAAAATAAGATAAATAAAAGCTATACATGTAATAAAGAAAAGATATTTATAAGAGGTTGACTTTTCTGCAGACTTAAAAAATTTGAGCGAATCATTTTTGTTATACCCCTAAAGTGGTGATTAAATTTATATGTTCTACTTGTAGGAGATAGTTTTACCAAATAATTATTAATCAAGACCGCTCTTATAAACTTAGTTAATTTATTTACCTTTTGAAAATAAAAAAATATAATTCGTTAAATAATTTTAATTCTAAAGAACACGCGTTTGCTACGGTAATTATTTAATTCAAAGGTGTAATTGGATTACTTTTTTAAAACCTTTGAACGAATGTTGAAGAGACTGGGATAATTCTTTTATCAAGATGAAATCTTTTAACTACCTTAGAATCTATTTCTGATACAGTCCTATTAAATAAAATCTGAATTTTGTCAATTTGGAAAAAGACATTTTTTCATTTAATCTTTTCAAAAAAATAGCATCATTATGATTCCAATGACTGGAATTATCGTCCCGAAAATTTTCGTATTTATAATAAACACTATCTAGTATTTCGGTTATATGCATGACTGAACAATGATCCACAATAAAAGCTCCATCGTCTAGTTTAGATTCAGCTCTACGCATAAATTAATGGGTTTCCTTGTGGTTTATGTCAAGTTGTTTTACTAATTGGGACGAATACCAAATATTACATTTTAAATATTGAGAAAAGCGTTGACTCATTAATTTTAACCTTTCAGGTAGATATACTGTATCATCTGTCAAATAAGATACAAAAATTCCTTGGACATCCTTTAAGGCGATATTTATTAGAGTCACATATCGTCGCATATCTAGTGGTCTTATAACAATCTTTATGATTAATATTACTATTAAAATAATGAATTCTGGAATCTTGAATATACTTTTTTATTAAATTCATAGTTTCTCAATTTGAGTTATCATCCATGATAAATAATTCCCAATTAGTTTCTGTTTGTGCTATCACACTTTCAATTGCCTTGCCAATAAATAAAGGTTTGTTGTAGCTAGTCAAAATTATTGATATTAATGGCTTCACTCTTACCACCAACTACCTATATTTTGTTTCCCAATCAAATCCAATTCTCTTATCGTTCCATGGAATTCTTTTCTCATCAGGCTGATTGAGGTTATATGACTTCGTAGTACAATAAATGATAGTAGCAGGTTTTTCTCCAAGAACCCGATAACCATGAGCAACTCTTTTTGGAATTAGCAATATTATTGGATTATTTTCTCCCATGTAATAAACTTCAGTTTTACCTTTGGTAAGTGAATCTTCTCTGGTATCATAAAGTACAACTTGAGCATTTCCAGAGGGAAAAAACCAAATATCATCTTGCTCCTCATGATAGTGAAAAGCTTTGATAACGCCTGGAAAAGAAGTAGACCATGAAAGCTGGCCAAAATTAGAGAGTAATCCATCATCATCTCTTAATACTTCTGTAAAAAAACCTCTATCATCACAGTGTTTAATCAATTTTTTAAAAATTACACCTTCAATACTCACTGCTATCAGCTTCCTTCTTTAAGTATTCATGCAATCCCTCTTTCCAACTTTGCAAAAAAACGCCGTTGGAATTTAACTTTTCAGGGCATAAAACAGAGTACATTGGCCGTGGTGTTTTTAGACCGTATTCTTTAGAAGAAATAGGAATAATATTCACTTTTTTATTTAAGAAAGTAATAATTTCAGTAGCAAATTCAAACCAGTTGCAATTCCCGGAATTTGTTACATGATAAATACCACTTGGCTTTGTTAATAATTGTTTTAATGCTATTCCTATATCTTTCGTAAAAGTAGGACAACCGTATTGATCATAAACCACACGAATTTCTTGTGAATAATCAGCTAACTTTTTAATGGTATTTACAAAATTATTCCCTCCATGCCCATATAGCCACGACGTTCTAATAATTGTTGTATTTTCATAAGTAGCTAACGCTAATTTTTCACCTAATTGTTTACTTTTCCCATAAATGGTTTTAGGATCAGTAACATCCTCTTCTATATAAGGTTCATGCTTCTCACCATTAAATACATAGTCTGTACTAATATGAAAAAACTTCGCTTTTTTTTCTTTAGCCTCATGTGCTAAATAGTAAGTCCCTATTCCGTTAATTAAATAGGCTTTTTCTAGTTCTGTTTCACAAAGGTCAACTTGTGTAAAAGCTGCAGTATTTATAAGAAAATCCGGGCGTACTTTCTCCATCATTTCTTTTATCTGGCTACGGCTTGTAATATCCACCTGCCGTTTGCTATATGGAAACACTTCATAATCTTTCCCTTTAAATATTCGAACGAGTTCTTTTCCTAATTGCCCCCCTGCACCTGTAATAACGATTTTCATAAGAGAGTCCCTTCAAAATAATCTATATACCATTGAATGGTTTTTTCTAATGATTGATCAAAATCAGAGGTTTGATTCCATCTTAACTCGTTTTGTAATTTAGAAGAATCAATAGCGTATCTTCGATCGTGTCCTCTTCTATCTTCAACATATTTAATCAGACTTTCAGACCTCCCCATTATTTTTAATATTTGTTTTACCACATCAATATTTTTTCTTTCATTTCCTCCACCAATATTATAAATCTCTCCATATATTCCTTTTTCAAGAATAAGAGAAATCGCTTTACAATGATCTTCTACAAATAGCCAATCCCTTATTTGTAGACCATCTCCGTATACAGGAATCTTGTAATTATAAAATGCATTATGCACAATAGTTGGAATGAATTTTTCAATATGTTGAAAGGGTCCAAAATTATTACTACAACGTGTCGTAATCAAAGGTAATTGAAATGTTTCATAGTAAGAACGAACTAACAAATCAGAACTGGCTTTTGTAGCAGAGTAGGGATTATTAGGTGAAAGAGGTGAGACTTCTGTAAAAGGTTGATCAGTTGGGTTTAATCTACCGTATACTTCATCTGTTGAGATATGTATCATTTTTTTAGCATAACCCTTGAGTAATTGTTGTAATAGCTGATAGGTACCGACAATATTTGTTTGAATAAACTTATCTGCATTCTGAATGCTTTTATCCACATGAGACTCTGCAGCAAAATGAATAATTGCTTCATATTCCTGATCCATCACTGCTTCTATATCTTTCTCATTTACAATATTCCCTTTAATAAATCTTAACCTAGAATGAGATGTTAACTTTCTGATCTCTTTAGGATGGCTTGCATACGTAAGAAAATCGATTACAGTTATATTGTATAAAGTTGTTTTTAACAAGTGGTAAACAAAATTGAGACCAATGAAACCAGCGCCCCCTGTAATCAATATATTCATAGCATTCTTTCCTTTCTGAAACATCTTTTTAGGATTCTACTAATCTGATAAGATATTCTCCGCGTTCATTCTTCTCTAATGGTTTCGCTAACTGACGAAGTTATTGATCTAAAATAAAACCTTTTCGGAAAGCAAGTTCTCCTAAATAAGCAATTCGAACGTTTTGGCGATTTTGAATGGTATAAACAAATAAAGGAATATCTAATAACGATTCATGAGTATCTGTATCCAAGCAACTAAACTCCCTATCCAATAACTCGACGTTTAATTGGTTTTCCTGAAAGCATTATTCATTAATTGACGTAATTTCATATTCTTCACGATCCTATTTTTTAATCTTTTAGACAACATTAATAACACTGTTATCAAAAAATATAGGCCTTTTATGACATGATTTGATTTGGGATTTATAGTTGTCTCTTCGATTGAAATGTCTTGTAGATATTGATCATATTCTAGAACACCAAATCATTCAGGAACTTTAACATAATAGCCGAATATTGTTACCCCATGATTCTGAATATCAACTTGTTGAAGTGTCTTAGTAAAATTATCTCCATGAAAAAGGTTATCTCCTAATATTAAAAATATAGAGTCTATTTGGATAAAGTCTTCTCCTATAATAAAAGCTCGTGTAATGCCTTCGGTTTTTTCTTGTGATAGTAACTTAGTTTAATGCTTAATTATAATTCATCCCCTAAAATGAGGTTGATCATTAAAAGTAGAAATAATTAAAATTTCTTTAATTTCAGTAAGCTTTAGGGCAGACAAAGGATAATAAATTAAAAATTTAACCCAAATTGGTAGTAACCACTTTGAAACAAGAGACATTAGTGAATAAAGTCTAGTTCCATATTCACCAGCTATGATGATTTCCTTCATAATTGTTCACATCTTCAACTTTACATATATATATGCAAAGTTCGGATAACTAATTTCTGTACTTATGAAAAAATAGTCATAACTACATAGAGCTGAACAAGCTGGAAAACATTCTAAGTCTGGTTGTCTTTTATGATAAAATTAGTGATATTATGTAATTTACAGTTCTAGAAAAAAGCGAAGGGACCGTCAATAAATTTGTGTAAATGGGAGTTTCCTTTTCTTATGAACGTTACCCACTAGTTTGCTTTAAACATCATTTGTAGCTCTGAGCGAGCTTGATCGAAACCAATATGACATCTTGTCGCAAGCGCTGATTATACTGGTCAAACTGAGAAGCGAGGAAGCGTTCAAGTGACTCTTCGTTAGGGAATTATTCCTTACGTTTACTATATTTCTTGATTTGTTTATTAAACGACTCAATGGGATTGGTAGAATAAATACTACGCCAAATAGACTTAGGAAAGCTATAAAACGTGAACAAATAAGGGTTATTGAGCAATGGTTTTGTCACTTTTGGATACGTAGATTTCCATTTTTAAACAAACGAATGCAGGGCCTGGTGGCCCATTTCAAGGCTTTCTGCACGGTACACAGATTTAAAGTCTTCACAGATTTCTGCTCGATCGGATACACGAACTTTATGAGCAATCGTACGTGAAAGATGGACGCAGCATGTTTGGTAAGAAGAAGCTGGATAGACAGAGAAAACACTATCCGAGATGCCCTTTAAACCGTCGGAAATAAACAACAGAATCTCCTCTACGCCACGAGATTTGATGTCTTCTAAAAGTTCTTTCCAGACAAAGACGGATTCGTTAGGAGCGATTGTATAGCCAAGTACTTCTTTTGAACCGTCTTCGCGAATGCCAACGGCAATATAGACAGCTTCTTTTGACACCGTATCTCGTTTCATGGCAATGTATGTAGCATCTAAATAAACGTGTGCACAAGGTTCGATCACGGAAGGCTTCTACCTGTTCAGACATCACCTTTGTCATAGTTGAAATGGTTTGAGGTGTGTAATGGTGACCATACATTCGCTCCATCAAATGGGCAATTTCAGCAGTCGTTACATCCTTTTGGAACATATGAATAACAAACGCTTCAAGCGTATCATTGGCTCTTTTATAAGGAGCCACCGTCTGTTGCTTAAAGTCGCCATTCCGATCACGAGGAATCACGAGATGAAGTTCTCCAAACTCTGTGTGCAGCGTCCGTTCGTACGAACCATTTCGTGAATTCCCTGTATTAAATCCAATACGATCATATTTTTCGTAGTCCAAAAAAGCTGTCAATTCGCTCGCTAAGAGCGTATTAACGGCATTTTCTAAGTGAGAACGGAAAATTTTCGTTACATCTTCTTTTTGGACTAGAGCTTGAACAATATCTGTCGTAAACTGATTCATAGGAAGACCTTCTTTCTTTGAATTGGTTGTGGTGACTTAATTCTACAAGAAAAGGTCTTCTTTTTTGTATTTATTCATTTAAACAAGATATTTTACGCCCTCAAAGCGAAGCTTTCATGCAAATTTCTAATGAGATTGAATTATATTAACTAATGGATGAACTTTATTTAATATTAATATCAATTCTGATAAAAATTGATCAATCTCTTTTAACTAAATGTCTTATCTAAACTAAAGCAGCATTACCAAAACATCTCACGATCAGGTTACTATGAACATTTACAGTGAAAACCTTCTAAAGGAGCTTTAGAGAATGAAATGTTAAGTACAGAAATACAGTAGATATTTGAGGAACATAAGGAATGGTATGGATCTTTAAGAATCACAAAGGTTCTTGAGAAGAAAGGCATCAAGGTAAATCGAAAAAGAGTAGGCAAACTGATGCGTCAAATGAAGCTTTATGCGAGAGGAAGTCGTTATCGCTATAAGCGCTATAATAAAAAATCCTCTTCAATAGAAAGGCCAAACCCCTCAAATCAAGCTTTTCACATGGATCAATGAAATAAAATATGGTTCGGTGATATTACCTATATCCCTATTCAAAAGGGCACTTTATACCTTCCAGTATTTGTGGATGCGTACTCGAGAAAGGTGATTGGTTGGTACATGAGTACCTGGATGAAAGATTCTCTCGTGATAGACGCTTTTTTACAGGAATATAAGAAAGAACATCCCTAAATGAGATTAATTATCCATACAGAGCAGGGTCCCAATATACAGGTAGTAATTTCAAGCCATACTAAAAAAGTATGGTGCTGTTTCGAGTGCCAGTAGAAAAGGAAATCCCTATGGCAATGCGTTAATGGAATGTTTTTATAAAACCATAAAAAGAAGGCTCATTCATGGTGCCAAATCTAAGACACTGGAACAAGCTCGAAAGGAAGTATTTAAATATATAGAGTTGTACTATAATACTAAAAGAATGCATTCTTCTTTGAATTATCTTTCGCCTACGGAATTTGAAGAAGCCTATTCATAATAGTAACCTAATTTAGTGTCCAGCAAATATTGACAAGTACCCCGTAATATCTTTATAGAATTCTTCCCAACTCCCTAAAATCTAAGTTATTCTATTTACTTAAAAAATAACTTAATAATTTATAAACTATAGAATAGATAGTTAAAAATTATATTTATTATGACAAGGGAATATTTACTACGGTCTTTTAAAAGGTGTAAATAATCGAAACTATACTAACTCCATATCTCAAATTTACAAATTAATTCAAATGACTATAAGAATGAACAAAGCCTTTTAAACACTTGATCACTTGGTTATTTCATAACCTAGTTTTTTTAATGTTATATAAAATTTTTCATTAATTTTTTCTTCTTGCTCTTTATTCAAAAAGGATTTCCATCCATTTGCTCGACCTTCCCTTACAAACGGAATTTTTCTATCCGTAGACTCTGTAGGATTAAGGTGTTCTTTCTGTTTTTCTTCTAATGATTTCATATTATCGAATGAAGACCACTCTATAGCTTCTTTGATTTCTTTATCTGTCCTATGCAAATTTAAGAATTTTAAGAGTTTATGAGTCTCTCTGGAAGTATTACTGAGAAGATCTTCATATCTAAGAAGTAAAAACCCATTTTCTGTATTTTTTTGATTTTTGATCCAACTTTCCACATGATGATCCCACATCCCAGGCCCAAAGTTTCCTAACAAGAATTCTTCAAAAAACTCATTAAAAGTTAAGCTGAAAGTATCGAGGTGATATTTCATGAGATGGAAATAATAAGAAATTACAATATCGCGTGGGTCTCTTACCAAATATATTACTTTAGGATAAGTTTGGTCATACATTTCATGGCTCCATACAAGATGTGGAGAAGGAAGGTTTTCTACTGTTTCCTCCTTCACATTTTGAACCAAATTTCCTTTATTTGACCAGTCTATTTTTCTTCTATATAATAACATTCCTGTAAGAAATAACAGATAATTATTTCCTGATTTTGGATATGCAACTATACAAATATCGTCCTTTTGAATTTTATAAGGTAGGCCTATTGACACTTTCTCTCCCCCTCTTTTTTAAGAATAAATTAACTAAAAAAATAATTAATGTAATAATTTTTAGGGGTGAACATTTAAGTAAAATGTATCTGGTTTTGTAGAATCAAATATTTCATTCGCCCAAAATAAAACAATCATTTCATCATCCGATAAATTTTCGATGGAATGGGTATATCCTGGGGGGATATCCACTACTTCAATTTTTTTGTCTGTAACAAAATAAGTTATTATTTCATCACAATCTATTTTTCTAAATTTTATATCTGCTTCACCTTTTATGACACAAAATTTTTCTACTTTTGTATTGTGATAATGATTTCCTCTTATTACGCCTTTTCTCGATTTTGAGACAAATATTTGCCCCATCTGATGTGATTTAATTAATTCAAATAAGCTGCCTCTTTCATCTTTATAAGTAGGCAATTCATATGAAAAGTTACTATGATCTAAATAAGATAAATATGTTGTATATAGAAATTTAGTGAGTTTATCAGATAAATTAGGAATGATTAAAGTTTTTCGCATATCCCTTATTTCATAGAGCTTATTAACTAGTTCGCCTAACTTTATAGTGAAAGTTTGATTAAGAGGATAATAATACTGTCCTTCTTTCTTTTCTCGATATAAGCAATCTATAAAACTATCCACAACATCGTCAATGTATATTAATTCAAGATTTTTGTTAGCATCATGAATAGAAATTTCTATATCATGTGAAATATTATGACAAAAAGTAGCAACGACGGAGTTATAATTAGGTTTACACCATTTCCCAAAGACATTCGGTAATCTATATATACAAACCTCTATACCAGTTTCAACACTATATTTTTTAAGAATTTCTTCAGCGGTATTTTTACTTACCCCATAGGGGTTCTCATATTCTGCTTGAATAGAAGATGAAAAAATAATTTTAGCTTTTTTATTAATTTTCTTCAAATAATTAACGATTTCTTCAGTAAGTCCTACGTTAGTTCTAACAAATTCTGCATCATCTATTGGTCTATTAACTCCAGCCAAATGATATATGATATCTGAATCACTTAAATGTTTATAAAGCAATGATAAGTCATCTCTACTATTATATGTCTTTACTATTAAATCTTTTTCCCGATGTAATCTCTCTATAAGATTTTTTCCAATAAATCCATTTGCACCAGTTATCAATACTTTTAGCATCTACTTAACTCCCATTTTGTTAGTTTAAATCAAAATTTGGTAAACTTTTAACAAAATCATAATTATTCTAAAAATCCACCTTGTTTCAATAGTTGTTCGATCTCCTGGAAAGAAATCAAATTAGTACTTGACTCATATTTTAAGAAATTTACTTTTGGAAGGTGTGTATAATGGTTGTATAGTTTTGGAGAGGGATGTGTGGGTAGAATGACGTAATAATTCTCACTGTATTGATAGGTAAACTCCGATTCGTAATGGGAAACTAATACTTCATGAAGTTTTTCACCTGGTCGAATTCCTATGTCTTCTATTTTAATATTTTTGTCAGTCGAATTATTAATCAAAACCTCAGCTAAGTCTACAATACGGCACGATAACATCTTCATTACGAATGTTTCCCCTCCAATTGATTCCTGTGCGGCTTTTAGGAGGA